>ERZ1673741.137-NODE-137-length-98704-cov-80.932265_pt1 | contig 98704 bp, 89 predicted proteins | sample MGYA00580209_ERZ1673741 | MGnify/ENA primary metagenome ERZ1673741 (study PRJEB41218, sample SAMN15661754) | gut metagenome | host: Homo sapiens | place: Canada: London | collected 2015-08-20/2019-03-30 | study: EMG produced TPA metagenomics assembly of... | reverse complement strand
CAAACCTTGAACCTCTTGATCCGTAGTCAAGTGCTCTATTCAGTTGAGCTACGGAACCATTCATATTGATTCTTAAGTAGGGCTGACTATTGAAGTGATTCCGCAAGGATTCAAACCTTGAACCTCTTGATCCGTAGTCAAGTGCTCTATTCAGTTGAGCTACGGAACCATTTCTTTAGCTTATTCTCAAGTTGTACACCCTTAGGGATTCGAACCCTAGACCCACTGATTAAGAGTCAGTTGCTCTACCAACTGAGCTAAGGGTGCATCTTCTTGATAGCCTCATTTCTGAATTGCGAGTGCAAAGGTACTACATTTTTTTGATTCCACCAAATTTTTTCGCAACTTTTTTCTATTTTTTTTTATTTTCTTTCTTGGTGAAGGTACCCAGTAGGTGTCTACAACCCTTATGGTTGACCCCTGACAGTCGGTAGGTGCCGGAAGGTAATGTGCTGATATTTACCTGGTTATTGTTAATGAAGTATCTCTTGATTACCGTTCCTTGGAGCGTTTCAACCTCTGCAATCTTTGCATCCATTATTTTTGTAGTTTCTCCGAGGATTATCTTGTTGTCGTTGCAAACTAAGATTTTGGCTGCACCATAATGTTGGTGATTTCTTAGGATGTCGGCCTGATATTCTTGGGTTGCAGTGCTCTCTATGCCATATCCATCAGCAGAAGTGACGGCAAAATAGAGAGGATGTTCATCGGTATCTACATTTCCGGTGATGCTGATATGGGTTCCTTGATGTCGTGCAGCTATCAGATTACGGGCATCAGTGATGTCTACGGGGTAGGTTCTACTCGCATATACATTATTATATATATAAGGTGTAGTGATTTTGCTGCCATCCGTATATGTATTTACATTGCTCCATGATAAGCATAACTTTTCGCCAGCCTTAGCAACTTTGAACTGTTGAGGCTGTGAAGGCTGTTTGTTGCTTGCCCATGTCATCGGTGGAACGAGTGCAGGATATGGATTAAACTGAGTCGTGAAATCCAGGATGCCTTGTCTGTTGTCGAGCAGGAATTTGTTGCGGAAGAATGCGTAGCCCATTCCCAGGTTGCGGGTATGCTGCATTTCTGCCGTGATGTCTTTGATATTCCATTTGCCTTCACGTGGGTCAAGGAAGTAGATACCAAGACCTGGAACCACAATCTTGCCGTGGCTCTGTTCCTGCCAGTCGATAGCAAAAGGATAGAAATGCTCATCTCTAAAGTACATCATAGGGAAGAGTTCATCCATCAAGCCATCCCGTAACCAGCCTTGTGCATCTTGGCAAACTTTGGTGTTGGCATTCCAGCCGTGGCTCCAATATCTGCTCAAGTCATCATATTTACCCACAGGTGAACAGCTCATCTTGATCCAGGGTTTCTGTGATTTGACTGCGTCGTTGATCTTTTGTACGATATTGGTTATATACCGTCTGCCTTGCTCTCTGCTTACCTTGATGTTCCAGGTTTCTGGATAACGGATATAATCTAGGTGGATTCCATCTACATTATATCTGTTAGAGATTTCTCGGCATATTTGAGCAAGATAGTTGCCGGTACGACTGTCTTCTGGATTCATGTAGCCGTCGGCACCAATTTTGCGAATCAGGCCGGGAAACTTGGTTCGGAGTTTTTTGCAACCCAATGCATTCCATTTACCGACAGGGATAGTTACTATCCAAGCGTGAAGTTCCATGCCACGTTTGTGACATTCGTCGATGGCAAACTGTAATGCATCGTAGCCTGGACTTCTGCCGGGAAATCCGGAAAGGCAACCATCCCATGGCTCGTAGTCGGAGGGATATATCATGGTTCCTCTTATGCGGGTTTGCAGAAGCACGGTGTTGATATGTGCTTTTTGCAGGCGGTCAAGGATAGAACGAAGCTCTTGTTTCTGTTTCTCTGCTGATAGAGATGACTGAGCGTATGAATGCGGCCAGTCTATGCCGCCGATAGTGGTGAGCCATACGGCACGCACTTCGTGCTTGGGAGCTTGGTCGTTGAATACGATGCTAGTTGCTTTTTGTGTAGGTTCCTTGTATGTGTAGCTCTGTGCTTTTGAAGGCAAAACAGAGCACAAAAGGAAGAAAAATATCTTAATTCTGTGCATAATCTTACAATTTGGCAACAAAGATACTGATATTTTTCCGTATTTCAAATAAAAATAGTACTTTTGCCACTGAATAATTAAAAAACATGTGATTTAATCACAAAATAGGAGAGAATTTTTAAAAAAATACAAGAAAATGGTCAGTTTTATCATTAGTTTAGTGGCTCTTGTTTTGGGCTACATGCTTTATGGAAAATTTGTGGCGAGAGTGTTCGGTCCTGATGACCGCCCTACGCCAGCAGTGACCAAAGCCGATGGTGTCGACTTCATGGTGCTGCCAAGTTGGAAAATCTTTATGATTCAGTTCCTCAATATTGCGGGAACGGGACCAATTTTTGGAGCCATCATGGGTGCCTGGTACGGACCGGTGGCTTATCTGTGGATCATCTTCGGCTGTATCTTTGCAGGAGCTATGCACGATTATATGAGTGGTATGCTCAGTATCCGTAATGGCGGTGCTGGATTGCCGGAGTTGGTGGGCAAGTATCTCGGCGGAACAACAAAAAAAGTGATGCTGGTATTCTCTGTATTGCTTTTGATGATGGTGGGAGCTGTATTTGTGTACAGCCCTGCTGTGATATTGAAAGATATATGGGGCAGTCAGATGATGTGGATATTGGTTATCTTCCTTTATTATATCATAGCAACATTGTTGCCTATTGATAAGATTATCGGTAAGGTATATCCTCTCTTCGCTTTTTCGCTTCTGTTTATGGCAGGAGCGTTGATGATCGGTTTGTTCTTGAAATGGCCTACATTGCCAGAACTTTGGAGCAATTTGAGTAATTCCAATCTGAACGAGAATCCTGCATGGTTGGGTGCCGAGGGATATATGGCTGTCAATCCGTTGTTCCCTTGCCTCTTCATTACCATTGCATGTGGCGCCATCAGTGGTTTCCATGCTACTCAGAGTCCGTTGATGGCTCGTTGCATGAAGAATGAGAAGATGGGACGTCCTATATTTTACGGAGCGATGATTACCGAGGGTGTTGTTGCTTTGATTTGGGCTACCGTTTCCATGTACTTCTTCTACTATGGAGGATGGCGTGAGTGCGTAACTCCAGAGATGGCTCAGGAGTTTATTGCGCAGGCCGATGGAGGAAAGTCGCTCCTTCAGAATTTCACAGCTCCGCAAGTGGTAAAGCTGGTTTGCTCCAGTTGGCTTGGTGTAGCTGGTGGTATCCTTGCACTGTTGGGAGTTGTAGCCGCTCCTATCACGAGTGGTGATACAGCTTTGAGAAGTGCACGCCTTATCATTGCTGAGTTTATCGGATTGGAACAGCGCTCTATGCGTAAGCGATTATATGTATGCATACCATTGTTTGCTGCTACAGTGGGCATTCTGGTATGGCAGATGGAGAATCCGGATGGATTCAATATCATTTGGCAGTATTTCGGATGGGCTAATCAGACTTTGTCTGTGTTCACCCTTTGGACTATAACTGTTTATCTGGTACAGCAGAAGAAACCGTTTATTATCACCTTGGTACCTGCCCTGTTTATGACAGTGGTTTGCTCTACCTTCCTGTTGATATCTCCACAGGCGTTAGGACTTGATGGTACTCTCGGCTATTCGGGTAGTGTCATTATCCTGGTGGTAGCATTGGTGTGGTTCTTCTCTTGGTTTAAGAAAAGAAATAAATAAATAATATTAACTAATACACATTATTATGCGTATAAAAAAAATAGCTGTTGTGGCATTGGGTCTGATGGTATCTGTTGGAGCTCATGCCCAGTTTGAAAGTGGAAAACAATATTGTGGTGCGTCATTGACGGGCTTGAATTTGAGTTATAATGGCTCAGAGGAACTCAGCCTTGGTATTCAGGCTAAGGCTGGTTATTTTTTCGAAGACGATATGATGCTCCTGGCACAGGCTGAGTATAAGCATTCTGGCTTGGAGGGCGTGAAGGATTATTGGGCCTTGGGCGCTCAGGGCAGATATTATATCGAGCAGAATGGTATTTATCTGGGGGCTGGCGTGAAGTTGATTCATACCGGCAGTTATAATGATGTGATGCCTGGTGTTGAGGTAGGATATGCATTCTTCGTGAGTAAGCAGGTTACCATAGAACCTGCAGTGTATTATGATCAGAGTTTTAAGAATCATTCCGATTATTCTACTGTAGGCGTGAAGGTCGGAATAGGTATTTATTTGTAATAGAATATGCAGCAACAGTTTTCATCGGCATTGCTGGAGAAGGCGGTGGCTGAGTTTGCTAAGCTACCGGGCGTAGGGCGTAAGACCGCCTTGCGCCTTGTGCTTTTTATGCTCCGCCAGAGTGGGGAAGAGGTTGAACAGTTTGTCAATTCTATCTCCAAAATGAAGCGTGAAGTAAAGTATTGTCGCGTATGCCATAATATCAGTGATACGGATGTATGTCCAATCTGCTCTGATTCACGTCGGGATACTACTACGGTTTGTGTGGTAGAGAATGTGCAGGATGTATTGGCTGTAGAAAATACACAGCAGTTCCATGGTCTCTATCATGTGTTGGGAGGGATTATTTCACCGATGGATGGTATTGGACCTTCTGATATAGAAATAGAATCTTTGGTGCAGCGTGTGGCAGCTGGAGGTATCAAGGAAGTAATCTTTGCGTTGAGCAGTACTATGGAGGGTGATACCACCAATTTCTACATCTCCCGTAAACTTGCTGATTTTCCGGTAAAACTATCGGTTATCGCCCGTGGTATCTCTGTGGGTGATGAATTGGAATACACGGATGAGGTTACGCTGGGTAGAAGCATTCTCAATCGTACTCCTTTCGAAAGATAGCTATATATAAAAGGTAATCAAATATTAAACTCTACATATTTAAATAATAATGAATATCAAACAAGTACAACGAATATTATTGACCAACTTCTTCTTTATGGTTGTTGTCACTTTGCTGTTGGTAGGTCTTTATGAGACGGAAATTCTTACTCCTACTGATATGGCATCCGATGCAACCTTGATGTTTGTCATTCTCACCATGATGGAGTTGGTAACCATTGTGGCTATTCCTATTGCGTTGAAAATGTTCAGTTTGAAGGCTGTCCGCCGTAAGTTGGTGGCTCGCAAGGGTGATGCGCTTTTGCCTTGGGGTACAGCGCGTCTTAATATGCTTTGTCTGCCGATGTTGATCAATACTTTCATGTATTATCAGACCATGTCACCGGCCTTTGGCTATATGGCAATTATTCTTTTCCTTTGTCTTTTCTTTGTTTATCCTAGCATTGGCAGATGTGAGGCTGAGGTTAGTGAAGATTGAACGCTTGATTTATGAAATTATCTGTTATTATTGTCAGCTATAATGTCAAGTACTATATAGATCAATGTCTACGTTCTGTACTGAAGGCAATTGATATGGTGGATGTGGAACGCAAAGGAAATCAGGTGGAAATAATCGTTGTGGATAATCATTCTACCGATGGGTCTGTGGAGTATCTTGAAAAGCGCTATCCTAAGAACCTGTATCCTATGCTGAAGATTGTGAGCAGTGTGCATAATCTGGGCTTCGCCCGTGCCAACAACATTGCCATTCGTCAGAGCAAGGGCGCGTATGTTCTCTTGTTGAATCCTGATACAATCGTAGGTGAACATGTTCTTGAGGAATGTCTTGGCTTTATGGATGCTCATTCTGATGCTGGTGCTTTGGGGGTGAGAATGATTGGTGCTAATGGGCAGGTGGCGATGGAAAGCAGGCGTGGCTTGCCTTCTCCGATGGTAGCTTTTTATAAGATGATGGGCTTTTGTGCCCGATGGCCAAAGAGCAAGGTGTTTGGCCGTTATTATATGGGTTATCTTCCTTGGAATGAACCTGCCCAAATCGATGTTGTGAGTGGGGCTTTCTGTATGTTGCGCCGTCAGGCTATAGAGAAAGTGGGATTGCTTGATGAGGATTTCTTTATGTATGGTGAGGATATCGATCTTTCTTATCGTATATTAAAGGGCGGTTTTCATAATTACTATTTGCCTGTAGATATCTTGCATTATAAGGGTGAGAGTACAGAAAAGTCAAGTTTCAGATATGTGCATGTCTTTTATGAGGCAATGCTTATCTTCTTTCGCAAGCATTATTCGGGGATGTCCATTTTGTTGAGCGTTCCTATCAAGATTGCCATTTACACCAAAGCTTCAGTGGCGTTGGTAAGGATGCTCTCGAAAAGAATGCGTAAGAGTTTGGGATTTTTCTCTCCATCCCTAAGAGATGATTCCCAATATTTGTTATTCGATGCTGATGAGATGAATTATGAGGATATGTTCCGCCATCTTAAGGAAAAGTCGGATGAGCAGGTGAAATTAGCCATTTATACCAAGAGCATTGGTAAGGTTATAACTGATAGATATGTCGTGGATAAGGAAGAAATGCCATATCTATAATGGATAAGTGTAATCTTGATATGTAATTAATGTACGCGCGTACAATATTTATATATATAAATCAAAAAGTCATTACTGTATGAATGAAATGAATGGTAAAGGTAGTAAACCTTTGGTTTATTTGCGAGCTTTGGAGATGGAGGATCTTGAGTTTCTCTATGAAGTGGAAAATGATAGAAGTTTGTGGGGAGTAGGGTGTACCAATGTACCTTACTCTCGCCAAATGCTGATAGATTATATAACCAGTGCTTCGGCAGATATTTATGCTGATCGCCAGATGCGCCTTATTATAGAGAATGGACAGCATGAAACGGTGGGTATGGTAGACCTGATAAATTTTGATCCGCGTCATCTTCGTGCTGAAATCGGCATTGTTATCAAGGATGAAGTTCGTGGAAAAGGATATGCTCAAGAAGCAATTCGCCAATTATTGGTATATTCTAAAGAAATTTTACACCTTCATCAGTTGTATGCCATTGTCTCTACCAAAAATGAGAAGGCAGTGAAAATGTTACATTCTGTAGGGTTCGAGGGGAGTAAAATGCTCAAAGAATGGCTATTTGAGGGTGATTTCTACGTAGATGCCTATCTTTTTCAATGTTTTTTGTAAAAAAGTTGTAGAAAAATTTGGTGGAGTCAAATATTTGTAGTACCTTTGCAACCGCAAATGAAAAATGAGCGTTTAGCAATTCAATTTGATTTAATTGGTGCGTTAGTTCAGTTGGTTAGAATGCCTGCCTGTCACGCAGGAGGTCACGAGTTCGAGTCTCGTACGCACCGCAAACATTTTAAATTTGAATCCTCCATAAGCATTATGGTGCGTTAGTTCAGTTGGTTAGAATGCCTGCCTGTCACGCAGGAGGTCACGAGTTCGAGTCTCGTACGCACCGCAGAAACCTTCGAGAAGTGATTCTCGGAGGTTTTTTGTTTTTATATCCCTTGATGTTCTCCACTCGCCACTCTTCACTTTCTTTCTGTATGTTATTTCTTTGTTAAGGTTTAGAAATAATTTTGATATTTCCTTAATTATCTGTATCTTTGCATCCATAAAGGGAATGTTTAAAATTCTCTGTTAAGGAATAATAGATATAAAAAGAGAGAAAGAAATGATTATTATCATCACAATTTTGGCATATTTCTGCGTGTTGTTGCTTTTCAGTCACATCACGGCAAGACGTGCCAGCAGTAATGAAACGTTTTATAGAGCTAACCGACGTTCGCCTTGGTATATGGTAGCCTTCGGTATGGTGGGTGCTTCCATCTCGGGTATTACCTTTGTCAGTGTGCCGGGCATGGTGATGAAGACCGATATGACCTATCTTCAGATGTGTCTTGGATTTATCGTGGGTTATTTTGCCGTAGGTTTCCTTTTGCTGCCTATCTATTATCGGTATAATCTCACTACCATTTATAGCTACTTGCAGCAGCGGTTGGGTGAGCACTCATATAAGACGGGAGCTTCATTCTTCCTCTTGTCTAAGATGACTGGAGCCGCAGTTCGCTTCTTTGTGGTCTGTATCTTGTTGCAGCGGTTTGTGCTCGATGGAGTGGGTGTTCCGTTCTGGATAACGGTGCCTGTGATGGTGATGCTCATCTGGCTCTATACCCGAAAGGGTGGCATCAAGACTCTGGTGTGGACGGATTCCTTCCAGACCACCTGTATGTTTGCGGCGCTCATCCTGATTATCTATCAGGTGATGGCAGCCTTAGGCATGACGCCTTCTGAGGCTGTTTCGGCTATTGTTCAAGATAGTCATTCCCGTATCTTTGTCTTTGATGATTGGGTATCGAAGCAGAACTTCTGGAAACAATTTCTCAGTGGTGTGTTTGTGGTGATTGTGATGACAGGATTAGATCAGGACATGATGCAGAAGAATCTTACCTGCAAGTCGCTTCGAGAGGCGCAGAAAGATGTTTGTACCTACGGCTTTGCCTTTGTGCCAGCCAATCTGCTTTTCTTGAGTCTGGGTGTACTGCTGATGATGCTGGCTCAGAAACAGGGAGTGGCTTTGCCATCTGCTCCTGATGATCTGCTGCCGATCTTTGCGGCATCAGGAGCGATGGGAACCTTGGTGGTTGTGCTCTTTACCATTGGTATTGTTGCTGCCAGTTTCTCCAGTGCCGACTCTGCACTGACTGCTATAACCACGAGTCTTTGTGTAGATATCCTGGGCAGGAAGGATGATGTGAAGCTCCGCAAGTGTATGCACTTGTTGGTTGCGGTGGTGTTCATGCTGTTCATCATCGCCTTCAAGGCCATCAACTCTACCAGCGTTATTGATGCCATCTACATTCTCTGCTCGTATACCTATGGACCATTGTTGGGATTGTTTGCTTTCAGTTTGCTTACCAGGCGACAGGTGAACGACCGCTGGTCACCATGGATTTGCATAGCCAGTCCGCTTATCTGTTTCGTCATCGATACCATGACCTCACAGCTTACAGGTTATAAGTTTGGTTACGAACTCTTGATGCTGAACGGTGGCTTGACCTTCGCCGGTCTAGCCTTGAGTAGTGCAAGCCAATTCAATATGAAACATAAACTATAAACATTATAAACAATGAAAACAAAAGTGTTATTCGCTGCATTGTTGCTCAGTGCAACAACAGCTTTTGCCCAGCAGGATAAGTTGGGCTCTGGTATTGACAAGGCCAATATGGACTTGAGCATCAAGCCAGGAAATGATTTCTATCGTTATGCCGCAGGCAACTGGATGAAGAACAATCCGCTTGATGCTGAGCATACTGATAATGGTGCTTTTACAGACCTCTTTGAGCAGAATCAGAAGCGCATTCAGGACATCATCCTAGAATATGCTTCCAAGCCGCAGCAGAAGGGTTCGCTCGGACAAAAGATCGGTTCGCTCTACAACCTCCGTATGGACAGCGTTCGCCTGAACAAGGAGGGATGGGCACCTATCAAGCCAACTCTCGACCGCATTGCAGCCATCAAGGACCGCAGAGAGTATCAGCTCGTTACCGCTCAGCTCGATTTCCGTGGCGAGGGTACCATGATGTATGGCATCGGTGTGGGCGCCGACCTTCGTGATGCCGCCAACAACCTCGTTGAGGTAGACCAGAGTGGTCTTGGTCTTGGTGTACGCGATTACTATGTAAACGATGACGAGCAGACCAAGAAGATTCGTGATGCATACAAGGCTTATATGAAGAAGCTCTTCCAGATGGTAGGCAACGACGAGGCTACCGCCCAGAAGAAGATGGAGGCTGTGATGGCTATCGAGACCCGCATCGCTAAGGCAAGCTATAGCCAGGTACAGCTCCGCGACATCGACAAGAACTATCACAAGATGACCTACAACCAGCTCGTGCTCGATTATCCTGGCATCGACTGGGGCAACGTGTTCCTGGCATCCGGTTTCCCAGCTTTCAAGGAAATTTGCGTGGGTCAGCCTGAACCAATCCACGAGGTTGAGAAGATTCTCGCAGAGACCTCTCTGGATGATCTGAAGACATACGCAGAGATCAAGGTGATTTCTGGTGCAACCAGCGTATTGAGCGATGATTTCCGTGCCGTATCCTTTGAGTTGAGCAAGGTAATGAGCGGTGTTCAGCAGGACCGTCCTCGCTGGAAGCGTGCCGTAAGTACCGTGAGCGGTGTGTTGGGCGAGGCTATCGGAAAGATTTACGTAGAGAAGTACTTCCCGGAGAGCAGCAAGAAGCGTATGCTCGACCTGGTTCACAATCTCCAGACTGCGCTTTCACAGCGCATCGACGAGGCTACATGGATGAGTGCTGCTACCAAGGCACAGGCTAAGGATAAGCTGGAGAACTTCATCATCAAGATCGGCTATCCTGACAAGTGGAAGGACTATAGCGGATTGCAGGTAGATGACAGCCTTTCTCTCTACGAGAATATGGCAAATATCTCTGAGTTCTTTACCAAGGATGAAATCGCCCGCAAGGTGAACAAGCCGGTAGATAAGACTGAGTGGGGAATGACTCCTCAGACTATCAATGCTTATTATAACCCAACTACCAACGAGATCTGCTTCCCTGCAGCTATTCTCCAGCCTCCATTCTTCGACCCAACAGCCGATGATGCGATGAACTATGGTGGTATCGGTGCTGTAATCGGTCATGAGATGAGTCATGGCTTTGACGATCAGGGCAGCCAGTTTGACAAGACTGGTAACCAGCACAACTGGTGGACTGCTGCTGACAAGAAGAACTTCGAGTCTCGCACCAAGATCCTAGTAGACCACTTCAACCAGATAGAGTTGGCTGGCAAGAAGGTAAACGGCCAGATGACCCTGGGTGAGAACATCGGTGACAATGGTGGTTTGAACATCGCTTTCCGTGCACTTCAGAATGTGATGAAGACAGAGAAGTTGGGTGTGAAGGATGGATTTACTCCAGAACAGCGCTTCTTCCTGGCATGGGCACGTGTATGGGCAGGCAATGCCCGTCCTGAGTACCTGCAGTATCTGATGACCGTGGATGTTCACTCTCCAAACGAGGCTCGTGTGAACGGTGCCCTCCCAATGGTGGATGCATGGTACAAGGCATTCAACATCAAGAAGAGCGACAAGCTCTTTGTTCCAAAGAACAAGCGTGCACATATCTGGTAAAAACATAAAAAAGTCTTGCAGGCACATTGGCTTGCAAGACTTTTTTTATGCTTATTGCTTTCTTTGCAGAAAGTTTCGTATGCTATGCAGATTACTTTGTTCCGAAATAGAGGAACAGCATTCCGAGCAGAACGAGAAGAAGGTCAACAAACTTAGCCTTGAGGTTCTTCTCGTGGAAGATGGCTGCACCGAAGAGGAAGCTGACGATGACCGAACCGCGGCGGATCATGCTGACGATACTGATCATGGCTCCCGGCAAGCTCAATGCGTAGAAATATACGAAATCGGCAGCCGAAAGGAAGATGCTGATGAAGATGATGCTCCAATGCCAATGGAATGGGGTGGAGTTCTTCTTGGTAGGCCACCATATCATCAGGAGCATGGCTCCCATGAGGAAGCACTGGTAGATGTTGTACCAGCTCTGCACGATCATTCTATCCAATCCTACACCACCATTCTCGGGTGGAGCCATCAGATACTTGTCGTAGAGACCGCTTATTGCACCGAGAACGGCAGCCAGCACGATGAAGTAAATCCATTTGTTGTGCTTGAAGTCGATACCCTCTTTCTTGCCGCTGCGCGAAAGCATGGCGAAGGAAATGATGGCAAGGATGACACCAATCCACTGGTAGAGATTCAGTACCTCACCATAAACCAGCAGGGCGCCTACGAGTGTCATTACCGGTCGGGTGGCATTGATAGGTCCCACGATGGTGAGCGGCAGGTGCTTCATGCCGAAATAACCGAAAATCCAGCTGCTCAATACGATGAAACTCTTGAGCACGATGTACTTGTGAACTTCCCATCCGCCTTCTGCTACATGAAACATCGTTCCATCCAGCGAATTTCCAGTATAGCTCATCACGATGAACGGCAGGAAGATGAGCGATGAGAAGAGCGTGTTCAGAAAGAGCACGGGAATCACTGCGTTACCTGAAAGCGCCTTCTTCTTGAAGGCATCATAAAATCCCAGCAGCGCTGCTGAGAGAAATGCTAATACTAACCACATTTTTATGAATGTTAAATATTGAATGTTGAATGTTGAATGAGGCTCGCGCCCTTGTGTTTCTAATCATTTAATCTTTGAAATCATACCCTACATCTTCCAGGAACAATGCATTGCCTGGCATGCTTTCGCCCGCATCGCTGCGGCTGCCATTGTGCAGGATGTCGAGGAACTGCTCCATCGTAATCTTTCCCCTGCCCACATCGATGAGGGTGCCCACCACGGCTCTCACCATGTTTCTCAGGAAACGGTTGGCGGTGATTTCGAAATACCAGGTAGTGGGAGAGGTCTGAACCCAGCGGGCTGTCGTTACATGACAGATGGTGGTCTTGTTGTCACCGCCCGCCTTGCAGAAAGCAGCATAGTCTTCGTGTTGCAGAAAATGCTGTGCAGCCTCGTTCATCTTTTCGAAGTCGAGGGGATAGTTCATCTGCAGGGAATAGTGACGCTCGAATGGGTCCTTTTTTGTGTGGATATAATAATGATAGGTACGCGAGGTGGCAGAGAAGCGGGCGTGCATCTCAGGATTAACCTCCTGTACTTCGTATACTGCGATGTCACGTGGCAGAATTCGGTTCAGACGATATACCAGTTGGTCGAGTTCCATCGTAATCTCAGCTTCGAAGTGAGCCGCCATGTTGCGGGCATGTACTCCTGTGTCGGTTCTTCCGGCTCCCACTACTTCTATCTCTTTTCTCAGAAGTATGGAGAGTGCACGCTGCAACTCCTGCTGTACCGAATTGGCATTAGGCTGAATCTGCCAGCCGTGATAGTTGGTTCCGTCGTAACCAAAGAATATAAAATATCTCATTATTAACTTTGAACTGTTTTACTTTGAGCTTCGAACATAGAGCTTGGTTTGCCCTTCGTTTTTCGCTTAATTCGGGTGCAAAGTTACTAAAAAAACGTGAAATATGGTATAATAATACAGAATATTTTCAAAAATGATACAATCTTGAAAGAAAATTCCGATTTTATTTTGCATTTTGACAATAATTGTGTACTTTTGCCAACGATTTTGTTTAAATAGATTATGGCACAGAATATTTTTAAGGGCTTAGGTATTGCCCTCATTACTCCATTTAAGGCCGACGGATCGGTTGATTATCAGTCTCTCAAGAGATTGGTAGAGTTCCAAATTGACAATGGTGCAGACTTTCTTTGCATCCTTGCCACTACTGGTGAGGCTCCATGCCTGACCCAGGAAGAGAAAGACAAGATTACTGAATTGGTGAAAGACGTGAACAAGGGGCGCGTCAAGATTTTGAAATATTGTGGCGGCAACAATACTGCTGCTGTCGTGGATGAAATCAAGAACACAGACTGGAGTGGCATTGACGGCATCCTCAGTATTTGTCCTTATTACAACAAGCCATCTCAGGAAGGCTTGTATCAGCATTTCAAGGCAATTGCTCAGGTTAGTCCACTGCCTATCGTACTCTATAATGTTCCTGGTCGTACAGGTATTAACATGAAGCCTGAGACCACTTGTCGCATTGCGCGCGATTTCCCTAATGTAGTAGCAGTGAAGGAAGCTAGTGGCAGCCTGGAGCAGGTAGATGAGATTATCAAGAACAAGCCGGATAACTTTGAAGTTATCAGTGGTGATGATGCGCTTACCTTCTCTATGATAGCAAGTGGTGCTGCTGGTGTTATCTCTGTAATCGGTAATGCACTGCCAAAGGCATTCAGCCGTATGATTCGTCTGGAATTCCGCGGTGAATACGAGCCTGCACGCAAGATTCATCACTCTTTCACAGAGTTGTACAGTCTGCTCTTTGTGGATGGTAACCCTGCAGGTGTTAAGGCTCTGCTGAATGATATGGGCTTCATTGAGAACGAACTCCGTCTGCCTCTGGTACCTACACGTATCGCAACCAAGCAGAAGATGAGCGAAATCCTTAGAACATTGAATATTTAATATATTGATTAGTGAATAATGATTAGTGATTATTGTATGCGCATGATGATCACTAATCATTATTCACTAATCACTAATCACTGATCATTAATCACTATAACATTATGGCAGAAGACAGAAGAATCATACATGAAATTACCCCTTTGATGGGTAAGGACGTACTATATATTGCTGACCGTCACAAGAAAGAGTTTACCTATCCGATACACAACCATTCGGTATTCGAACTTAATTTTGTAGAGAATGCGGCCGGTGTGAAACGTATTGTGGGCGATTCACAGGAGGTTATAGGCGATTATGATCTCTGTCTTATCACCTCTCCTGACCTGGAGCATGTATGGGAGCAGAACGAATGCCGAAGTGAGGACATTCGTGAGATTACCATTCAGTTTGACTTCAGTATGGCAGATGAAACCCTTTTCGGAAGAAATCCTTATGCCAGCATTACCCGTATGATGCAGGAGGCTAAGAAAGGCCTTTGTTTTCCGATAAAGGCAATCATGAAGGTGTATGGACTGCTTGATACATTGAGCAGCATCAAGGATGGATTTTATGCCGTACAGCAATTCCTGACCATCCTCTATGAATTGTCTAAGTGCGAGAATGCCCGTACCTTGGCTTCTTCCAGTTATGCTAAGGTAGCCGTTGAGGACGACAGTCGCCGTATATTAAAGGTGAAGAATTATATCTCTAAGAATTATATGGATGATCTCCGCCTGCCTCAGCTTGCTTCTTTGGCGGGCATGAGTTCGAGTGCATTCAGCCGTTTCTTCAAACTTCATACGGGCAGGAACATTTCTGAGTATATCATTGACCTTCGTCTCGGCTATGCGGCACGCATGCTGGTGGATACTGCCAAAAGCATCAGTGAAATCGGATTTGACTGCGGGTTTAATAACCTCAGCAATTTCAACCGGATATTCAAGAAAAAGAAGGGATGCTCGCCAAGTGAGTTCCGTGAGAACTATCATAAGACGAGAATCATCGTATAATATGGAACTTTGAAATTTTATTTTTCAACTTTAAAAACCTCAAATTCATAAGATAACGTAATCGTTTAAGTGAAATAATCAAAAATATTTCGCTTAAACGATTTGTTATTCCAATATTTATTGTATCTTTGCGTCATAATTAATAGTAATAAATAAACATTTAAAAACTACTATACAGTTATGAAGCAATTTATGGATGAAAACTTCCTGCTTGACACAAAGACTGCGCAGGACCTTTTCCACAATCATGCGGCTAAGATGCCAATCATCGATTATCACTGCCACCTCATCCCTGAGATGGTTGCTAATGATCACAAGTTCAAGAGCATTACAGAGCTTTGGCTCGGTGGTGACCACTATAAGTGGCGTGCTATGCGTACCAATGGTGTAGACGAGCGTTTCTGCACAGGTACTGATACCAGCGACTGGGAGAAGTTCGAGAAATGGGCTGAGACTGTACCATATACATTCCGTAACCCTCTGTATCACTGGACCCACTTGGAGCTGAAGACAGCTTTCGGTATCGACAAGCAGTTGAGTCCTAAGACTGCCCGTGAAATCTATGACGAGTGTAACGAGAAGTTGCAGCAGCCTGAGTTCAGCGCTCGCGGCCTGATGCGTCACTACAACGTAGAGTGCGTTTGTACAACAGACGACCCAATCGATGATCTCCGTTACCACAAGCAGACACGTGAGAGCGGTTTCGAAATCAAGATGATTCCTGCTTGGCGTCCTGACAAGGCTATGAACATCGAGAAGCCAGATTTCGCTGACTATATGAACAAGCTCGGTGAGGTAGCAGGTGTTAACCTCGTTACATTCCAGGATATGGTTGATGCTTTGCAGAAGCGTCACGACTTCTTCACTGAGAACGGCTGTAAGTTGAGTGACCATGGTATCGAGGAGTTCTACGATGAGCCATACACAGATTCTCAGATTGAGACTATCTTTGCCAAGGCTATGCGTGGTCAGCAGCTTTCTGCTCTCGAAATCCGTCAGTACAAGCATGCATTCCTCAAGGTTTGTGCTGAGATGGATCACGCTGCCGACTGGACACAGCAGTACCACTATGGTGCTATCCGCGACAACAATACTCTGATGTACAACAAGCTCGGTGCTGATACCGGTTTCGATTCTATCGGTGAGTTCACTACAGCCAAGGCTATGAGCAGCTTCCTCAATGAGCTCAACATGGAGGGTAAGCTTACACGTACTATCCTCTATACATTGAACCCATGTGCCAACGAGGTAATCGCTACCATGCTCGGTAACTTCCAGGATGGTTCTTGCCCAGGTAAGATTCAGTTCGGTTCTGGCTGGTGGTTCAACGATCAGCTCGATGGTATGACTCGCCAGATGAACGCACTCTCTGTATTGGGTCTCCTGAGCCGTTTCGTAGGTATGTTGACCGACTCACGTTCATTCCTCAGCTACCCACGTCACGAGTACTTCCGTCGTTTGCTCTGCAACCTCCTCGGCAATGATGTAGAGAAGGGCTTGCTTCCTAACGACATGGAGAGCCTCTCTCGCATGGTAGAGGACATCTCTTACAACAACGCTCGCAACTACTTCAAGTTCTATTAATCATAGAGCTTAAGCAATTATACTAAGACAAATCCCTTCACGGCATCATGAGATGATGTTGTGGAGGGATTTGTTGCTTGATAACGGAGTAAAACTTCAGAATATGGGGGTAATAGACAGAATACTAGGATTCTACGAAGATATTAGAGAGTTTAATTCTTCTAATATCAAGGATTTCCGGGGCAGAATGAAGTCTTGGATCAAGATGGGTATGCTTGCCGGTCGCATCTTCTATGTAAAGGATATGTGGGCAAGGGATGTAGCTGCATTGACTTTCGCCTCCTTCATGGCTTTGATACCTTTTATGGCGATGATGTTTGTTATTGCCCGAGGCTTCGGCTATGCGTCATTGCTGGAGTCATGGCTGTCTACCACCTTCGAGGCACAACCGGTTGTTGCCAAGACTATCGTTGACTTCGTACATAATTATATTGAGAACACGCAGAGCAACTATATCATCGGTACTGGTATCGTGATGTTTCTCTATACCATCGTTTCCCTGATGCAGAAGATAGAGCTTACCTTTGATGATATCTGGCATACGGGCGAGCGTTCGTGGAAGCAGATAGTTACCGAATATCCTACCATTCTGTTCGGACTGGGACTGATGATTCTCTTTGCTTCGAGCATCAACGTATGGATAGTGAATATGGTGGATAATGTCGACAAGATAGCCGATATCGGGGATACGATTCCTTCGTTTATCCTTCATTTGGCGGCATTTGTTCCGATGTTTTTATTCTTTGTGTTCTGCTATTATGTCATTCCGAATACTTATATCCGGGTCCGCAGTACTCTGGTGCCTTCATTCCTGGCGGGTATCTGCATGACAGCCTTGCAGTATGGCTACATCTATCTGCAGGTATTTCTGTCCAGCTATAATGTTATCTACGGTTCGCTGGCAGCCATCCCGCTCTTTCTGTTATGGCTTCAGATATCCTGGGCCATTGTGGTCTTTGGCGCTTTGCTCTGTCATACCAATCAGAACATTCATTATTACGATGGCGATCTCAGTTACGACCATCTGAAATTGTCACAGCGCATCCGGGTTTGTGGCATGGTGATGCATTTGGTATGCAAGCGCTTCAATGATGGTGAGCAGGCCTATACGCCTAAGGAGATTCATGACTTGACGGAGATTCCGCAGCAGATAGTCAATCAGGCTGTAAGAGAACTCTTGCAGGCGAAGTTGCTGGTAGAGATTCGGAGTGAGAAGAAAGGCTGTTTCGAAGAATCGGTCATCCTGCATCCGATAGAGAAGATAGATCATCTAACATACGGAACAATGATAGAGCGACTCTTCAACTATGGCGAAGATATTGCCGGACTGGCAGAGCTGGAAAGCGATTTGATATTGTGGAAGAATATCGAAATCGTTAATCTTGACTTCGTGGAGAATGGCAAGAAAATAGCTTTCATCTAGAAAAATATTCAAATTATTATAAACCTTTAAAACCATTAGAGTATGAGAAAATTTATTTCCTTGGCAGTTGTTGCTCTCTTGGCTTCTTCCATGTCGGCACAAACCATTGCCAACATGAAAGACCTGAATGCCGAGAAAAAATCTGCAGCTATTAATCTAAAGTTGACAGGAACCTTGACGACTACGAAAAATTCAGATTTCCGCCAGCTTCGTGATCTCTGCTGGCAGTTGAGAAACCTGGACCTGAGCGAGGCAACCTGTCCTGTTCTTCCTAAGAATGCATTCCATTCCCGTCATCATCTGCAGCATATCATCTTGCCAAATCAGTTGCAGGAGATAGGTACTCAGGCTTTCTTTGCCTGCGATAACCTGCAGGAAGTGGTGATACCTAAGTCTGTAACGAAGGTGGGCGCTGCAGCCTTTTCCGGTTGCAAGTCTCTGAAAACCATAACTATCGAAGGTGCACCCGAGATAGGAGAGTTTGCTTTTGCCAATCTTGAGGGTGTACAGGTCTTCAGGGTAAATTCCCATATTCCACCAAAGGCAGCTGCTACGGCTTTTTCGGGCGTGAACATGCGAGGCGTGAAACTGGTCATGCCAAGAGGCAGCGAGAAGGCTTACCGCAAGGCACAAGGCTGGAAGGCTTTCTTCGGAGAAGTGAAACAGGCTAGGGAAGTATGCAATCCTGAAGCTTGCCTGATTCCTGTACCGATGGATCTGAAGGTGAAGGCAAAGGCTGCACCGTTGCAGGTGGCAGGAAACTGGAAGATTGTGGCTGATGAAGGTCTGGCTAATGAGCGTGAACATGCTGACAGAATCCTCAAGGAGAGAAATGCTCAGCAGAAGGGAGCACAGCTGACGATGACCCTTGCTATTGATCCAACTCTTACCGATGCTGAGGCTTATACCCTGGAAGTACAGCAGAAAGGTGTGGTCATCAAGGGAAAGACTGCAGCTGGTGTCTTCTACGGATTGATGACTTTCGACCAGTTGCTTCGTGGCAATGCATCTAAGGTGGGTTGCGATGTCATCCCACAGCTGGCTTTGAAAGACCAGCCTCGCACTCATGTAAGAGAGTTGATGGTGGATCCTTGCCGTATCTTTATCCCATACGAAGAGTTGAAGGCTTTCGTTCCTGAGATGGCTCGTTATAAGCTCAATATGCTTCATCTTCACTTGGTGGATGATCAGGCTTGGACTATCGAAATCAAGAAATATCCTCGTCTTACTGCTGAGGCTAGCAGCCGATGGGGTATGGACGATATGCTGATGCCTATCAAGGGATATTATACACAGGAGCAGATGCATGACTTTGTAGCATATTGTGCCAAGTATCATATCCAGGTGGTACCTGAGATTGAGATGCCGGGTCATGAGGTGGCTGCTATCAGCGTATATCCGGAATTGACCTGCCAGGGAGTGAGAAAGCCTATCCGTACTACTTGTGGTGTATCAGACGAATTGCTCTGTGCCGGTAATGAATTTACTTACGAGTTCCTGGGAAATGTATTCAAGGAGCTTGCCGATGTCTTCCCTTCTGAATACATTCATCTGGGAGGTGACGAGGCTGGTAATCCTGCCCTCGATTGCTGGACCAACTGTCCTAAGTGTCAGGCATTGAAGAAGAAACTCGGTATTACTTCTACCGACCGTTCTGAGAACTGGAAGCTGCAGGGCTATCTCTTCGACCGTGTGATAGATCTTCTTCGCACCCAATATCATAAGACTCCGATGTTCTGGTATGAGACCGATTTCAAGAAGATTCAGCCAGGTTGTGTTACCTTTGCCTGGCGTGCAGGTCTCACCAAGGAAGCATTGGTGGCAGCGGTGAAGAACAATGCCCGCATCTTGCTTTGCCCAGGTGAACATTGCTATTTCGACTATCCGATGGCCAAGGGCGACATGCCTGAGGTAAACTGGGGAATGCCGGTTACTTCCTTGAAGGCAGCCTACGATCTTGATCCTGCATGGGGAATGGGAGAGGAGTTTGAAAAGAACAACCTCTTTGGTGTAGCCGGAACCTTGTGGAGTGAGTGTATCAATTCTCCTGAGCGCATCTATTATCAGGCTTATCCACGTGCATTGGCTTTGGCGGAAGCAGGATGGAGTTTTCAGAAGAATCGCTCTTGGGAAGGATTCCTCACCCGATTGAAGCCTACGGCAAAGGATATGATGCGAAGAGGCATCACCTTCTCTATGGAATGGTAAACATCCAGGAAAGAATCAGTTGATTATCAGATTGATACCATATAATAAAAGAAAAAGCGTGTAAGTATTGCTACTCACACGCTTTTTTTTTATTATTATTATAAACGTAATTACTTCGTTTGCTTTCTCTTAAGAATGCTGTTGCATTCGGGATTGAATCCCTTATGCGCAAGCACAACCACGGCTTCTGTTCAAAGCCTCGCCATACATTTCCATAGCGGTCATGTAATCTGCAAGAATAGCCTTCAAGGCCTTCTTGATGTTCTTAAACATTGTTTTCATAATCGTTATCCTTTCTTTTTTTTATTAATACTGTGGCATTGCTGCCAATCTTTCTTTTTACCTGAAGTGGTCTTATCTAAGACCCTTCTCAATCTTGTTGTTAACATGTACAGCCTGAGCAATCATGATTGCTACTACTGCGAGAATCATTACTGTTGTCATCATAATTTGTTTCCTTTCGTTCTTTAATGGAGCCTCGTTTCCGAGTCTCCTTTTTTACATTATCCTTATTACAATCTCTCTTTTGCTGGTGCAAAGGTAGTGCCTTTTTTTTGAATTCCTGTCACAAAGTCGTGACAAAATGATGAAAGAAGGGCATTTTTTGACGCATATCAAGCAGCATGATCTGATGCCTTGATGTATGTCAAGGGGATTTGGCTTGTCATGCCAAATATGTCAGTCTTGTCCGTCTGATGTGGTATGCCGATAAACACTAGGGTTTCGAGGGGTGAAGGGTGGAACGTACCATTAACCCGTGTAAATGGCTATTATACAGAAGTATACGGCGTTTTGGTGAAGGGTGAAGGGGAAAAGACGTTTTGTCTTTCAAAAATAAGCTCCCTTATAAAAATTATGTCGGAATTTGCATCTCGTTATTTTTTCGGGATATTCCTTTGCTTGTATCATTATTTTTTGTATCTTTGCCCCCAAAAAGGTGTTTTTAAACAATAGTGTCATGGAGCAGAATCAGTTAAAAGAAGTACCATATGGCGTATCGGATTTCGAGGTAGTAAGAAGAGACAATCTATACTATGTCGATAAGACCATGTATTTGCCAAAATTGGAAAGTCAGGCTCGCAACCTCTTTTTCATTCGCCCTCGCCGTTTTGGTAAGAGCTTGTTCATCAGTATGCTTCGTGCTTACTATGATGTGAGACACAAGGATGAATTCCAGGAAAAGTTTGGTGGCTTATGGATAAGTCAGCATCCTACTTCCTTGCAGGGAAAGTTTCAGGTGATGTATCTTGATTTCTCGCAGGTAGGAGGAAACATTGAAAAACTGGAAGAGCGATTCAATTTCTATCTGGGAGTTGAAATGGATGGTTTTGTGCGTGATTATCATGAATACTATCAGGAAGAAACCATCAGGAAGGTTCGGGAAACTGAAGATGCAGCAGGAAAGTTTTCCATTATCATCAATGAAGCTAAGTCAAAGTCATATCCTCTCTATCTTATTATAGATGAGTATGATAACTTTACGAATACCGTGCTTAACGAGCATGGAGAGGATGTATATAGGGCTATCACGCACGCTGCAGGATTCTATCGAGACATCTTTAAGAAGTTTAAAGGTTCTTTTGATCGTATATTCATTACGGGTGTCAGTCCTGTTACATTGGATGATGTAACCAGTGGCTTCAATATCGGCTGGCATATTTCTACCAATGAGGAATTCAATCAGATGTTGGGTTTCTCTACGGAGGATGTGCGAGAGATGTTCACCTATTATAAGGAAAAAGGGATGATGCGTCCTGATAGCAACATCGAGGAAATCATTGAAGAAATGAAGCCTTGGTATGATAACTATTGTTTCTCCAGGGGAGCCTTGGAAACTCAGAGTAGGATGTTCAACTGCGATATGGTGCTCTATTTCCTTCGCAATTTCATGAATCGGGGAGAAGGTCCCAAGGAAATGATAGATCCGAATACAAAGACGGATTACAACAAGATGTGCAAGTTGATTCAGCTTGACAGACTGGATGGTGACCGCAAGGGTATTATTCGGAAGATAGCAGAGACTGGACAGATTATCACTCGATTGGAAGAGACATTTCCTGCCAGAATGATAACCAATCCTCAGATATTCCCGAGTTTGCTATTCTATTATGGCATGCTTACCATCAATGGAACCTTTGGCAGCCAGCTGGTTTTGGGAATTCCTAATAATAATGTTCGCAAGCAATATTATGGCTATTTGCTGGAAGAGTATCAGGATGATAGGTATGTTAATCTGTCTGACTTTGAATATAAGTTTACGTTGATGGCTTTCGAAGGAAAGTGGAAGGATACTTTGGAATATATGGCTTCGGCATACGCAGCCGTTTCATCCGTTCGGGATTCCATAGAGGGCGAGCGTAATCTGCAGGGCTTCTTCATGGCGTATCTGAGCCTTAATAGCTATTATTATACGGCTCCCGAGTTGGAATTGAATCATGGTTATTGTGATTTCTTCCTCTTGCCGGATTTGACGCATTATCCAACGAAGCATAGTTATATTTTGGAATTGAAATTAATTCCAAAGAAAGAAAAGGGAATGTCAGGAAAGGTGCATGAGGAGTTAATAGCCAAGCAATGGCAGGAAGCAGAACTTCAGATCAAGAAATATGCTGAAGCTCCGAGAGTTGAGGCTTTGCGACAGGAAACCCAGTTGCATAGAATCATTATGCAGTTTGATGGTTGGAAGTTGCATAGAATAGAAGAGGTGTAGATTGGGAAAGAATGAGCTGAGACGTTATTAAGAATGAGTTTTCTTTACATTAGCTTGGCTGAGAATCTCGTATTTTCAGACGCTTATTGTTTCTTTCAGAATATTGCAAATATGAAGAAATGTAGTAACTTGTTGGTAATTAAGCGTTTGTGATTTCGTGACAAGATGGTGCCGTTGAGGAAAATCTATAGTTGTACGACTATAACCCCTATAGTTGTACAACCATAACTCTACAGTTGTACAACCATAGCATGTATAGTCGTACAACTGTAACTTTATAGTCGTACAACTATAGGTCTTGTTCTTAATATAGAGCAGAAAACAAGGATTTACAGCCTCTCAATCCTCTTGTTCTTATCGCTAGATTCAAAACTTGTAGGTATATGAATTTTGGTTATAAATATTGACGGAAGGTTGTTGGGTTGGACGGATGCTTGATGGGGTGATCTCCATTCTGCATCAGGAATAAGGAGGTTACGAGGATAAACGCTGCGCAACCATTCATGTTAATGGTAGTACAGATAGGAATACAGGAGGTGGAATAGGTTATCGCAAACGAATACTGCCTTTGTGTAATATTGCACTCTGAAAACATAAAAATTGATAAAGAAGGAGATGGATTATGTCAAAAAAGAAAATTTTCAGATGCCAGGAATGTGGGTACGAGACCGTAATATATGAGGGACGTGGTTTCATGGGGCAGCATATTGAAGCCATGTCTTGTGCAGACTGCAGGAACATAGTACCTCTTGTGGTGGGTGGAGTGATAGGTGATGCTGCACCTAGCTTCAATTCTCTAGTGGGAAGACTCTGTCTAAGATGCGGTTCTGACAGGATTCACAAGTGGGATATGCATACATGCCCCAAATGCGGGGGCAGGATGCTGCCTTCTGGCGAAGAAGAGTTCTGGACATAGTATTTTAAACCTGTTTTTCAATCCAAGCCATCATACGGAGTTGGTACGGAGAGGGTCTAGCAATGATATCTTGTGGGATATCTGTAAAAAATATGGCAAAAAGTTTGGAAGATACCAGATGATTTCTTATATTTCCACTGTTTAAAAGATAATTGTTATGAGAACAGTTCAAGATTATATAGCAATAATTAGGCAAAATAGTTCCAAGATTACTCAAGATTTTGGAATCAAGACCTTGCGCATTTTTGGTTCCGTATCACGAAATGAACAAACAGAGCAAAGCGATTTGGATATTTGTGTAGAAACAGAAACTCCTAATCCTTTTTTATTGGCCGACTTGAAAGAGTTTTTAGAGGGCTTGTTCAAGTGCTCAGTTGATGTAGTGCGTATTCACAAAAACATGAATCCTTTCTTTAAATCAAGAATAGAACGGGATGGAATCTATGCAATTCGATAAAAAAAGATTTTCTCATTTTCTTTGGCGTTTAAGCTAGAAAGTAGTATCTTTGCAGTTGTAAGTTGAACTAAAAAAAGGAGGAATAAAGAATGAATACAACAAAGTTAACAAGGGAAGAAGCGTTGTGCCGTTGGAATGCTTCTAAGGAAACCAAGCGTAAGATGGTTGAAAAGCTAGATACCTTGGTAAGGAATAGTTGTCTTGAACGTACAGGTAAAGAATCTGAGCTGTAGGCTTGAGTAAGCAAGAAACAGTGTACGGCATTAGTGAAAAAAATATTATTATGGGATTAAGAATAAGAAAATCAATAAAAATAGCTCCAGGTGTTCGTTTGAACTTTGGAAAAAAGGGGATTAGTACATCTATCGGAAAGCGAGGTGCAGGTATCACCATTGGGCCAACAGGTACAACTGCTCATGTCGGTATACCTGGAACGGGGATTTCCTATGTAAAGAAAGTTGGAACAACTAAAAAATCTGTAGATGAGAAATCGCAATCCACAGGTGAAAATAAAAAGCCTAAAAGAAATTATTCTTGCTTAGGTAGTTTTTGGGCAATCTCTGGTATAGTAATTGTTATGGCAATTCATTCTACATGCGAATGGACGGCATTAACTCTTTCTATATTGGTTATTTGTGTGCTTTATATATCCTTTGCAATCATAACTTATTTGGGTAATATTCTCAAAAAAAACATTACGACCGATACGAATTACACAAAAGACGTACCCCAAACAAAGGAGTCTACCACAACTCCGATTAATTCAAAAGACGTATCCCAAACAATGGAGTCTACTACAACCCCGATTAATCCAAAAGAACCATTTACCCGTTATAAATATCCGTCTTTGAATCTACTCAAGAAATATGAGGTAAATACCAATTACATAAATGAGGAGGAACAAAGGACTAACAAGAATCGTATCATTGAGGTGTTGGGCAATTTTGGAATACAGATTAATACTATTCATGCATCTGTAGGTCCTGCTATAACGCTCTACGGAATGCAACTAGCAAATGGTATGCTTCTTTCTAAGGTTAAAGAATTCGAGGATGATATCGCTCTAAGCCTCTCTGCCATCGGAACTCGTGTTGTCACTCCAATCCCTGGCAAAGAAACGTTTGGAATAGAAATTCCAAATTCTTATCCTGATGTTGTAAGCATTGAAAGTGTTCTTAACTCTTCTCAATTTGAAGACACTCGAATGGAACTGCCGTTGGCAATAGGAAAAACCATTGACGGAGAGGTGTTTATGATAGATCTATCTATGGCGCCACATTTGCTCATTGCAGGCTCTGCAGTGCAGAACGAATCTTTAGGGTTGGATGCCATTATTTTCTCATTGCTCTATAAAAAACATCCCAACGAACTCAAGCTGGTACTCATTGATTTGGGTAAAGTTGAGTTAAATGTCTATTCGAGAATAGCTAATAAGTTTATGGCAGCAGTACCCGGTGATGAGGCTATTGTCACTAATACCAAGAAGGCAATGTTAACTCTCAATAGCATCTGTCAAGTTGTGAATGATCGCAACAAGCTTTTTGAGAAAGCTGGTGCATGCAATATAAAGGAGTATAATCAGATGTACATTAACCATAGATTGCGGCTCGTTGATGGACATGAGTATTTGCCTTACATAGTTGTGATAATTAATGAGTTTAGTGACCTTATTATGACTTATGGAAAGAAGGCGGAAGACCTTATTGTTAGTCTTGCCAAGGAAGCTTTTATTGTGGGCATTCATATGGTTATAACTACTCGTCGCCCCTCTAAGAGTATTGTTACTGATGCTGTTAAGGATAGTATTCCTGAACGCATTGCTTTCAGAATGGTCTTAAAAAGTGATTCTCAAATTATTCTTGGACATCCAGATGCCAATCGTCTTGCAGGAAGAGGAGATATGTTTTGCATCCAAAACAATGAACTAGTACGGGTGCAATGTGCGTTCGTTGATACTGCTGAGATTGAATGTGTCAATGAGTATATCAGTGAACAGGTAGGTCCTATTGAACCTTGGGAATTGCCAGAATCTCCAACCGAAGAAGATGATGGGTTAAGCATTACTACTATGGACAATAATGACCTTGACCCATTCTTTGAAGATGCGGCATATACCATAGTAATTTCGCAGATTGGAAGTACTTCATTGATACAAAGACGTTTTGCTATTGGCTACAATCGGGCAGGCAGACTTATGGACCAACTCGAAGTAGCTGGCATTGTTGGTGAGGCTTTGGGTAGCAAGCCGCGTGAGGTGTATGTGAAAAGTATAGATGAATTAAATTTAAAATTAGCTAAACTTGCAAAGCACCCCCATAGTACCATTCACCAAACAGCTCCTATAGATGAGTTGTTGTCAGTCCAAAAATGTTCATCGGAAAATCAAATAATAGAAGAAGATTTACAAAAGAAAGGCTTTGGTGAAAAATCACAAGGAAAAGAGGCTTTGGAAGTCTTAAATTCTATGGATACTTTAAATTCTTTAATCGGATTAGCTTCCGTAAAGGAAGAATTATCCTCTATGGCCAATTTTATAAAACTGAACAGAAAAAGAACAGAACGAGGGCTTCCCGCAACTCAAATTGCATATCATTGTGTGTTTACAGGAAATCCTGGTACAGGAAAAACAACTGTAGCAAGATTATTAGCAGGAATATTTAAAGAATTAGGAGTCTTGAAAAAGGGCCATCTTGTAGAAACTGATAGGGCTGGGTTAGTGGCTGAATATATAGGCCAAACAGCAGTAAAAACGAACAAGATTATAGACACCGCACTTGATGGAGTTTTGTTTATTGACGAAGCATATACTTTGGCTCAAGGTGGAAATCAAGATTATGGACACGAGGCTATTGCTACTTTGCTTAAACGCATGGAAGACAATAGAGATAGACTAATTGTAGTTCTTGCCGGGTATGGTTCTGAAATGAAAACGTTTATTGAATCTAACCCTGGGCTAAGGTCTCGTTTTAGCAGATACATCAATTTCCCAGATTACACTCCAAATGAATTATTGGAAATATTTCTGAGATATCTTGATAAGCAACAATACGTATTGTCAGAATCTGCATTGACTCAAACAGCTAATTTCCTAAAAACGGAAGTTGGTAAAGGTAAGAACGATTTTGGAAATGCTCGTTTTGTAAGAAACCTCTTTGAGAAGGTTATAACACAACAGGCAAATCGTTTGGCTAATATTGAAAGCTGCGATAAAGATATGCTTAAACGCATAGAGGAAGAAGATATTATAAAAAGTATACAACGAATATAATCTTATTAAACGGAAAATCATGAACGGAGAGAAATTTAGAAATACATTCATCTCTATCAAGGGAATTTTAGGCTTGATAGAAGCCAAGGACGTCGCCATCCCTGAAATACAACGTCCGTTTGTTTGGAAGAACAGTCAGGTGCGTGACCTAATAGATTCGCTCTACAAGGGTTATCCTACAGGGTACATTATCCTTTGGAAGAATCCTAATGTAAAGCTAAAGGACGGTACTATATCTTCTGGCAAGAAAGTAATTATAGATGGTCAACAACGCATTACTGCATTGATGACTGCCGTGGCGGCACAAAAGGTTTTTAACAATGAGTTCAAAGAGTGCCGTGTAAAGATAGCTTTTAATCCGTTTGCTGCACTTGACTATGCTAATGGTAACAGTGAAGCGGAAATTTTCGCAGTGCAAACACCAGCTCACTTAAAAAGCAAGTATTGGATTCCTGATATTTCTGAAATATTCAGTACTTCGTTTTCATCGTGGACTTTTATTCCAAAATATATTGAGCAGAATCCCAACATGACAGGCGAGGACTTACAGGGAGTTCTGAACACCTTGAAAGGGATAGAGGCCATTCAGATGGGAGTGATAGAACTGTCAGAGAATCTTGATATAGACGTGGTGACTGACATCTTCATCCGCATCAACTCCAAAGGCTCAGCTCTCAGCCAAGGCGACTTTGTGATGTCAAAGATGGCTGCAGATGAGGCGCACAAGGGTAATACCTTGCGCAAAATCATTGATTATTTCAGTCATTTATCAGTTGTACCCACCTATTATAACTATATCAAGGAACATGATACTGAGTTTGCTGGAAGTGGCTATTTGGAAAAACTTGCTTGGCTTTCTACAGATACAGAGACAGTATATGATCCGACTTGTGATGATGTTATACGTGTCGCTTTCATGCATAAATTGAAGCGAGCCAAGTTGGCTGAACTTGTGCAGTTGCTCACGGGACGTGACTTTGAAACCCGAGATTTCAAAGAGGAGATTGTGGATGATACGTTCAAGCAAATGTATGAAGGTGTACTTAATGTTATCAGTCAGCACAACTTCACGCAGTTCATGCTAGCCATCAAGTCGGCTGGTTTTATATCAAGCAAGATGGTCACTTCAAATATGGCCCTTGATTTTGCCTATACCATACACCTGTTGCTCCAAAAGTCAGATGTGCCTGTTGCTGAACGAAAACGCATTGTTCAGAAATGGTATGTGTTGTCTGCTCTAACCGGAAGATACAGCACTTCACCAGAGTCTGCTTTTGCAAGGGATTTGCGTCAGATAAGTGAGCGAGGAGTACCGACAATGCTTAAGGCTATGGAAGATGCCATCCTGTCTGAAAACTTTTGGACGGTGGCTTTGCCCCAAAATTTGAACTCCACGTCTACGACCAATCCTACTTATCTTGTGTATTTAGCTGCTCAGGTTTATTTCAACGACATTTCTTTATTGTCTTCCAATATAACAGTGCGTGAGTTGATAAGCCTTGGTGGGGACGTACACCACATATTCCCCAAGAAGTATCTTATCAAGAACAATTACAGTAAGAACTTCTACAATCAGGAAGCCAACTATGCTTACCTTGACAGGCCTGTAAATGAATCGATAGGAATGCGTGCCCCAAAAGACTATTTTTCTTTGGCGTTGAAACAGTGCGAAACCAAGCAAGCAGAATGTGGGTCTATTATTGATGCTGATTTCCTTAAAGTAAACCTTGCAGCAAACTGTATTCCCGAAAATATTTGCGACTTAGACAGTGATCTGTATCCTGAGTTTCTTGAGCAGCGGCGTCTATTGATGGCACAGAAAATACGCAGCTATTACGAGAGTTTGTAACTGGCAAATCTGATAGATTAAATCGGCACCGAATAGAAGTTCAAGCGACGAACTCAATTACTTAGTTGAAGTGTTAAAAGATAAAAACTTAGCGAGCAAAAGGCAGTAATCCTTTGCTCGCTAAGCTTATAGTTTCCTTTTGAATTGGCTCAATAATGTTTGTTGAGAACGTTTGGTGTACCAAATGTCAACAATGACGATTTCGTCACGCTCTTTGTCGTAGCGATAAATGAGCTTGAAGTTGTCCATAAGCAGTGCGCTATGATAATCTCGATGAAAATCTTTCAGAATAGGAGGCGTTGGTGGTAATACTCGTATGTTTACCATTCGAATTTGTTTTTGAAATCGGCCATCATTTCTAGAAAGTCAACAGCGTTGCCTGTTTTTGCATATTCTTCTTCATGAGCTAAGACATGATTCGCCAACTCGTCATTATTGCATGATGTCATAAAAGGATATTCTTCGGATACATTATGAGCCTCAGGTGTATAATCGTGACGATAGGCAACTGCTGGTTCTTGAACGGTACTACTATCCTCGAAAAAGCGTTGGGCTTTATCGTTTAGTCGTTCTTTTGAGTTTGACATTATTTTAGGCATATTGTAATCCTCCTTAATTTTTGTTACTCTAATTTGATGCAAAAATACGATTAATATTTGAAATCACCAAAGTTTTGTGCAGGTTTTTTCCTCCTTTGAATCTTTCATGCAAAATAACGACAGGTAAACCAAGGATATATGAAAATAAAATTGTATCTTTGCACCATAATTTATTAAAAAGGCTGCAATATGAAATATCCTATAGGAATACAAGACTTCGAAAGAATCATAGAGGATGGCTATGTTTATCTGGACAAGACAGGCTTGGTCTATGATTTGGTTCATAATGGAACAATTTACTTTCTGTGTCGTCCTAGACGATTCGGAAAGTCGTTGCTCGTATCTACCCTGAAGTGTTATTTCGAGGGCAAGAAGAAGTTGTTCAAGGGCCTTGCCATCGACAAGTTGGAGAAGGAATGGAAGCAATATCCTGTGTTGCATCTCTCTTTTGGTGGACAAAACTTTGTAGAGCCTTATGCGTTAGACAAAGTTTTGGAGGAGTTTGTTGCCATGGCAGAACGTATCTATGGACGTGAGGAGTTGGCCGAGACTTTAGGCAGCCGCTTTAAGGCAGTGTTGGGGAAAGCTCATCAGAAGACAGGAATGAGGGCTGTCGTATTGATTGATGAATACGATAAGCCATTGTTGGATGTCATGGATATGGATATTCCTGTAGGAAAAACTCAGAATAAAATAAGTTTGGAAGAGTATAACCGTAATCTTCTCAAAGGTTTTTATTCCGTTTTTAAGGAAGCCGATGCCGACTTGCAGTTTGTTTTGTTGACTGGTGTTACTAAGTTCTCACAGGTGAGTGTGTTCAGTGGTTTTAACCAACCTAACGACATCAGTATGGACGAGCATTATGAGGCACTTTGTGGTATAACGGAAGAGGAATTGTATTCTACTTTTGATGAGCAAATCAAAGCGATGGCTGTGAGATATAAAACCACAGAGGAAGGAATGAAATACAAACTGAAGAGGAAGTTTGACGGTTATCATTTTAGCTCTAACTTGCTCGATATCTATAATCCGTTTAGTATCTTGAATTCTTTGAGCAAGAAGAAACTAAGCGACTTTTGGTTTCGTACTGGTACACCAACTTATTTGGTTCGCTTGCTTTCCCATTTTAAGGAGAATTTGAATGAATTGACAGGCAAGTATTATCCAACAAGTAGTTTCGTGGATTATCGAGCAGATGTAGAAGCGCCATTGCCTATGATTTATCAGAGTGGCTATCTTACGATAAAGGATTGGAACATGAATATGGATTCCTATCTTTTGGATTTTCCGAATGATGAGGTAAAAAATGGTTTCCTTACTTTGGTGGCTACTAGCTATTTACAGCCAAAAGAGTCGACTGATGCTTTTGTTTTACAAGTGGTGAGTGCTATGGACGTGGGTGATTGTAAACAGTTGGAGAAACTGCTCACTTCCTTCTTTGCCAGCATTCCTTATAATCAGCGTCGCAAGGATGATGAGCGAGAGAAGGAGCGTTATTTTCAATACACCTTCTATCTCGTATTGAGAATGATCAGCTGTTTCACGGTGTTCATCGAAAAGCAGCAAAGCGAAGGTAGGGTAGATTGTGTGGTAGAGACGCCGAACTATATCTACATCTTCGAATTCAAGCGTGATGGTTCGGCAGAGGAAGCCCTGAAGCAGATAGAGAATATGGGCTATGCCAGGGAATATGCAGCAGATGGCAGAAAGATTTATCAGATAGGCTGCAACTTCTCATCGAAGACGGGAACCATCGATGGATGGAAGGTGGAATAGGTTATCGCAAACGAATACTGCCTTAGTGTAAGCATGTGTATGCTTTTTATCCGCACTAGCACAAAGGCTCATGTATTAAGCATAAACAGACCCATAAAATGAAACAGAATGATATAATTTCAATTATTCAAGATAATAATATTTCCGAATATTATTCCTTGATGGATTTAGGTATTGAAGGCTATGCTTTTCCATATCAAGAAGCACTAAAAATAGTGCAGACATGTAAACTCTTAGCGATTCCAATCTTAGGAGGTGATGTATATAGTATGAATGATTCTACTATAGAGAGCACTAGTGATAATTGGTATTATAATAGAACTCCAGATGAGTCATATTACGATTACGTGCAAAATAGTTGTAATAAATCCGAATCTTACATCAGGACTTTTATAAATCATTTTTGTGATAAGCCTTTATTTTCTTTTGTCCTAGAAGCTTAATTGGAATAATCAAATACTGGCAGAATAGGCTGTGATTAATGACGCTGATGGAACAACTATCGTACAACATATTTATACCAACAAAAAGAGGGTGTGTCATAAACTTATGACGCACCCTCTTTCTTATATTTCTTAAGATGATGCTGGGCATCATTTATTAATCTTAGCCTAGCATTAGAAATTCCTGCAGATTATAGGAATTCCAGAATCTTATCGATAAGCTTTTCTACTTTAGAAGAATCGGTAGCCTCATCTAACTTCTGGTTTATCTTTTCTTCTATTTTCTTGCCTACCTTGTCTGCTGCTTTATCCATGGCCTGGTTTGCCTTGTCTTCCAGTCTTTTCTGAACCTTGGCACCAAAACCTTCATCGGCAGAAGTATCATCGGAAGAACTGGTGGCTTCATCAATGGAAGAGGTGTCGTCGGATGAGGAAGAGTTCATTTCTTCCAGCTGCAGATTGTCGGCACCTTCCAGCGCCTTTACCATATCATCGGCATTCATGGTGTAAACTGTGCCAAGAATACCGAAGCTGACGGTGTGCTGCTTGCCATTAAACTCTACGGTACCTTTAGAACATACAATGTAGTTGTGGTATTCGAAGAGCTGGTTCATGGCTTCATCCATGACGCTGCCCGCCATCATCTTGGCTACCGAGCGGAGGGCTTGAGTGAAGAAATTGTTGTCAGAAGTGCTGGTTGCCTTTTCGATGGCTTTGCCTACTTCCGTGCGAACCTTCTCCTTGTGGGCATCAGCTCCTGGATTGGAAACAGCGAAAACGGCTATGATGAAGACAATCAAGCCGATAATCAGCTTTATTGCCATATGGCTCTTTCGTTTCTTTGGTTGCTGCTGGAAGTTGGCATTCATGGCTGTTCCCTGTTGGAAACCTTGCTGGTAAGCCTGTTGCTGAGCCTGCTGATATGCCTGTTGCTGAGCCTGCTCAGAAGTTTGCTGCTGAGGCTCTTGGTTTTCCTGCTGGTTCGTGCTGTTTGGCTTGTTGGCTTCAACAGCCTCCAGTACAGTTCTCAATTCTTCAACTTTCCAAGCCGGTGTCCAATCTGCCATTCCCTGCTTCCAGACTAATGTTTCAGGGCTGATGGCTTTCTGGACAAGCTGGTCCTGACTGAAAGGACCTGCTTGCTGACCGTTATTGTCTATGATAAAATATTCCATCTTTGTCTTTTATTTTTTGTACATTGAACTTAATGAAGCGGTCTAACCTGTGGTCAAACCGTTTCATGTTAATGTGTAGCTTTCCACCAACCAGTCTTCTCTCTTCCCTTGATAGCTACGCTGTTCTGGCTAGGGTCGGAGATGGAAAGACCGCAATAGTTCTTCACCTTGAAGGTCTTGGGAGGTATATTCCAATACACCCAGGTATAGGCTTCGTCCGTATGTTCTGCAGCCTTGATGGTGAGCTTTAACTGTGAAGTGAACTGGTCTTTCAGATAGCCGCTAGGGTAGAGGCTGTCTACATAAACTGAGAGATCGTAGAAAAGGTTTGGCGAGAAACCATCCAGTGGCTGGATAGAGTCAAGTGGCACTGTCGAAGCTAATGTATACTTGCTGTTGATCTCCTTCATGATGCTTGCCAGTTTGTCTATCTGTCGGCAGTCTATTGCAGCCATGTTGCAGTAAGGGACATTGGAGTTCTTATAGAAGTTGACGATGCCTGATACTGCGCTTGAATAGTTGGGTACAGATGAGCAGAGATAACTCCATATAGTCTTGTATGGGATGCCTTCGCCCATCACTTCGCTGCTGGAACTGATCAGGAAGTTGGTTACATCCTTCAGTTCGTAAGCAGTCTCCACATTGCCCATGTAGCAGGCATCGAAGAGGATGAATTGCATCTTGAGTCCGCTGAGTTTGATGCCTTCTGCTAAGGTGGTGACATCGATGGCATTGTCTGCCTGACTTACGCTTCCAAAGAAGCGGGTGACAGGTTTGTTGGGATCATTGCCAAACTGGATGCCGCTAAAACTGTTGGAAGTAGCATTGGATACAGCATTTTCATCATTTCCATTTCTGATGGAACCACCTTTTGGTCGTGCCTTATATGGATAATTCACCCAGTCGTTGGCATAAGTCCATCCGCAACCATGTGCTCCGATAATCAAGGAGTAGTTGAGGGCTTCTGCGTTTTGTCTTACATCGTTCAGCAAGTCAGCGAATCCTTCAGCTGTGCAATGACGGTTGCCTTCGTATTTCTTGATAGGAATACGGTTCACGGTCTTGGTTGTTGCGTCATACTGAAGATCGTAGAGTGTGCTCTGATTGTATTTTTCGGTAAAGAAAACCAAAATTCTTGTATTGGTAAGTCCCTTCTTGTCAACAATGCCAGCGCACATGCTGTCTACATTGTTTTCCAGGTAATCTTTCAGACCGGAAGTGTTGGTTCCACCCGTCCAAGGATAGAAGACGAAGATAGTCTGCTTATTGACGCTTTCTACATCAATAGCTTCATCGCCACAACTGGTGAAAGTTGCTGCTAGAGATAGCGTACATATAAATAAGGTGAAAAGCTTCTTGATCATGTTTCTCTTGAAAATATGAAATGTTAAGTGTGAAATGCTAAGTTCTTACACTTAACATTCCGCACTTAACATGATAAATATTAAACTATTATTTCTTCTTGAGCTCCTCGATGGTTGCCTTGAGGGCAGCAATCTTCTCTACAGAGTCGCTCTCCTTCTTGCGCTCCAGGGCTACTACCTTCTCAGGAGCGTGAGCTACGAAGTTCTCATTGCTGAGCTTCTTGCGTACACCCATCAGGAAGCCTTCCAAGTGCTTGAGCTGAGCCTCTGCCTTCTCAATCTCGGCAGCTACGTCAATCAGGTCGCCCAATGGTACGGCAAACTCGTCGGTACCTACCATGAAGCTTGATGCATCGGCACTCTTCTCAGCGATGACCTCAATCTTATCAAGGTTCGCCATCTTCAGCGTTACGTCGTTGTAAGCCTCGAAATCGTTCTTGCCTACGACCTGGAGAGACAACTGCTCCTTCTGGGCAATGTTCTTCTGGTTGCGAACGGTACGAACACCGGCGATAATCTGCTTTACTGCCTCAATGTCGGCTGCCAACTTCTGCTCCTCGGCTGTAGGTGCAGGAATCTCCAGCTTCTCGCGCATGATGCTCTCGCCATCCTTGCGGTCGTAGATGTGCTGCCACAACTCCTCGGTGATGAATGGCATGAATGGATGCAACATCTTCAGGAGGGCATCGAAGAAACGGAGGGTAGCATCGTAGCTCTTCTGGTCGATAGGCTGACCGTAAGCTGGCTTCACCATCTCCAGGTACCAGGATGAGAACTCATCCCAGAACAGCTTATATACAGTCATCAATGCCTCAGAGATACGGTAGTCCTTAAACTGCTTCTGCATCTCCTCGTTCACCTCCTTGAGCTTGGCATCAAACCACTTCACGGCGATTTCTGCACTCTTAGGCTGCTCGATATCCGCAGTCTCCCAACCCTTCACGAGGCGGAAGGCATTCCAGATCTTATTGTTGAAGTTACGTCCCTGCTCGCAAAGGCTCTCGTCGAAGAGGATGTCGTTGCCGGCTGGAGCACTGAGCATCATACCCATACGAACACCATCGGCACCAAACTTGTCAATCAGAACCAATGGGTCTGGTGAGTTGCCGAGACTCTTGCTCATCTTGCGGCCGAGCTTATCGCGAACGATACCTGTGAAATATACGTGCTTGAATGGCATCTTGCCACGATACTCGTAGCCAGCCATGATCATACGTGCTACCCAGAAGAAGATGATATCCGGACCAGTTACGAGGTCGGAAGTAGGGTAGTAGTAGTTGATCTCCTCGTTGTCTGGATGCTCGATACCATCAAACAGAGAGATAGGCCACAACCATGAAGAGAACCAGGTGTCGAGGCAGTCGCTCTCCTGCTCAAGATCCTCAGCCTTGATGCTGGCATTCTTCTCCTGAGCGAGTTTCAGCGCCTCCTCTGCAGTCTCTGCTACCACGAAATCCTTCTTGCCGGCATTGTCGAAGTAGTAAGCTGGGATGCGGTGACCCCACCAGAGCTGACGGCTGATACACCAGTCCTTGATGTTCTCCAACCAGTGGCGATAGGTGTTCTTGTACTTCTTAGGATAGAACTCGATGTCATCGTCCATCACAGGAGGAAGGGCGATGTCGGCAAAGTGCTGCATCTTGAGGAACCACTGTGTAGAGAGCTTTGGCTCGATAGGCACATTGGTACGCTCAGAGAAGCCCACCTTATTATTATAGTCCTCAATCTTCTCCATCAGACCGGCGTTCTGAAGGTCGATGGAAATCTGCTTGCGCACGTCCATGCGGTCCATACCTACATAGAGACCTGCTGCCTCGCTGATGGTACCATTGTCGTTGAAGATGTCGATGGTTTCCAAACCGTGCTTCAAACCGAGGGCGTGGTCGTTGATGTCGTGAGCTGGAGTTACCTTCAAGCAACCAGTACCGAACTCGATATCTACGTATGTATCCTCGATAACAGGAATCTCGCGGTTTACGAGAGGCACGATAACGTGCTTACCCTTCAACCAGGTATTCTTCTTATCCTCAGGGTTGATACACATGGCAGAGTCGCCCATGATGGTCTCAGGACGGGTGGTTGCTACTACTGCGTAGTATCCCTTCTCATCCTTGTGCATCACGTTCTCCTCGTCCACCTGCTGGCAGTCCTGCTCTACTACATAATACTTCAAGTGGTAGAGCTTAGAGTGCTCGTCCTTGTAGATAACCTCCTCGTCAGAGAGTGCAGTCTGGGCCTTAGGGTCCCAGTTAACCATGCGCACGCCACGATAGATGAGTCCCTTCTGGTAGAGGTCGCAGAATACGTGGATGACGGCACGAGAGCGGGTCTCGTCCATGGTGAATGCTGTGCGGTCCCAGTCGCAGCTGGCACCGAGCTTGCGGAGCTGTTTGAGGATGATGCCACCGTGCTCGTGAGTCCAGTCCCAAGCATGCTTGAGGAACTCCTCGCGGGTAAGGTCGGTCTTCTTGATGCCCTGCTGAGCGAGGCGGTTAACCACCTTAGCCTCGGTAGCGATACTGGCATGGTCGGTACCTGGTACCCAGCATGCGTTCTTGCCCTCCATGCGTGCACGGCGAACGAGAATATCCTGGATAGTATTGTTGAGCATGTGTCCCATGTGGAGCACACCCGTTACGTTTGGTGGAGGGATAACCACTGTATAAGGTTCACGACCATCTGGCTTAGAGCTGAAAAGCTTGTTGTCGAGCCAGTACTGATACCATTTACTTTCCACTGCTTGTGGATCGTACTTACTTGCTAATTCCATTCTTAATATGTCTTTTTAATTTTCTAATCTTTTTATCTTCGAAAACTGCCCCAAAAGTTACCGCAAACAATCAATTATACGATAAAATATGCAAGTTTCCTTAAAAATACGGTGCAAAGATACTACTTTTTGAGCGAAAATCATTATCTTTGCATGAAAAAATTGCAGAATGGCTAGTCAGATACCATATTTAGACGTACAAAACCTCACCAAACGATTTGGTGCGCAGGTTCTTTTTGATAAGATTTCCTTCTCTATCGCCGAAGGACAGAAGGTGGGACTCGTGGCACGTAATGGCACGGGAAAGTCTACCTTGATGTCTGTTCTGATGGATAAGGAGGGACATGAAAGCGGTGATATCATCTATCGTCGCGATTTGAAGATCGGATATTTGGAGCAGTCTCCTCAATTCGATCCAGAGGAGAGTGTGCTCGATGCATGTTTCAATCATGAGGGAGACCCGGAGAAGGTGCTCCGTGCCAAGCAAATCCTGACCCAGCTACATATTACTAATATGGAGCAGCCGATGGGGCAGCTTAGCGGAGGGCAGCAGAAACGTGTTGCCCTGGCTAATGTGCTGATAGAGGAGCCCGATTTTCTGATGCTCGATGAGCCTACCAACCACCTTGACCTGGAAATGATAGAATGGCTGGAGGGATACTTGAACAGAGGAAACAAGACCATCTTCATGGTTACTCACGACCGTTTCTTCCTGGACAAGGTGTGCAATACCATCCTGGAACTTGACGATAAGACCATCTATACCTATAGAGGCAATTATGCCTACTATCTGGAGAAACGTCAGGAGCGCATGGATAATCTCCGGGCTGAAATTCAGCATTCCAAGAATCTCTATCGCAGGGAGTTGGACTGGATGCGTCGCCAACCTCAGGCACGTGGTCATAAGGCTAAGTATCGTGAAGATGCCTTTTATGAACTGGAGAAGGTGGCTAAGCAGCGTATCGAAGACCGACAGGTGCGTCTGAAGGCTTCTACCGTATATATCGGTTCCAAGATATTTGAATGTCAGTATGTAAGCAAGGCTTTCGATGACCGTGGTAAGAAGAAGGTGATACTCGATAACTTCTATTACAACTTTGCCCGATTCGAGAAGATGGGTATCGTGGGTAATAACGGAACGGGTAAGTCTACCTTCATCAAGATGCTCTTGGGTGAAGTTCAGCCGGACAGCGGTAAGTTTGACATCGGTGAGACGGTTCGCTTCGGTTATTTCTCGCAGGAGGGATTGAAGTTCAAGGAAGACCAGAAGGTGATTGATGTCATTACTGAGATTGCCGATTATATCGACTTGGGTAATGGCAAGCACATGACGGCTTCGCAGTTCCTGCAGTTCTTCCTCTTTACTCCAGAGGAACAGCACAACTACGTATATAAGTTGAGTGGAGGCGAGAAGCGCAAGCTCTATCTCTGTACGGTGCTGATGAGGAATCCTAACTTCCTGGTTCTCGATGAGCCAACCAACGACCTTGATATCCAGACACTCCAGGTGTTGGAGGAATACTTGCAGGATTTCGCCGGTTGCGTTATCGTAGTAAGTCACGACCGCTATTTCATGGACAAGGTAGTGGATCATCTTCTGGTGTTCAAGGGCGAGGGCGAGATACAGGATTTCCCTGGCAACTATACCCAATACCGTGACTGGAGCCGATTGCAGGAGAAGGATGAGGCTGAGAAAGCTGCTGCTGTGGCTAAAACTGCCAGCAATAATGCTGCAGTCAATGATGGCGCCGGCACAGCCAAGCGTGACGCCAACTTTGAGAACAAGCGCAAGATGAGCTACAAGGAGAAGCGTGAATATGAACAGCTGACCCAGGAAATTGATAAGCTCACCGAAGAACAGAAAAAGTTGGAGGAAGCTTTGTGCAGCGGAACGCTTTCGGTAGATGAATTGACAGAAAAGAGCAAGCGCCTGCCGGAAATCAAGGATGAACTTGATGAGAAGGAAATGAGGTGGCTGGAATTGTCAGAGATGCTATAGACTTTGAACTTTGAACATTGAGGTTTGAACATTGAACTTTATGATTAGTTCGTTTGCTGACATTTAGTGATTAACATAATAATAGAAAACATAACGATGGAAATTAAGAAATCTGAATTTACAATATCTGCTCCACGAGTGAGCATGTGTCCTAAGGATAATAAGGCTGAGTACGCCTTTATCGGTCGAAGCAATGTGGGTAAGTCTAGTCTTATCAATATGCTTTGCAATCATAAAGGTTTAGCTAAAACTTCAGCCACACCGGGTAAGACGTTGCTGATCAATCACTTCATTATCAATAATGAATGGTATCTGGTTGACCTTCCCGGCTATGGATTTGCCAAGCGCTCCAAGACTGTCCAGAAGCAGTTGGAGCAGATGATCAGCAGTTATATCCTGCAGCGCCCTCAGTTGGCAAACGTCTTTGTTCTTATCGACGTACGCCATGACCAGCAGAAGATTGACCGTGAATTCGTAGACTGGTTGGGCGAAAGCAATGTGCCATTCTGTATCGTTTTCACCAAGGCAGATAAGTTGGGACCGGTAAAGGCTCGTATGAATGCCGAGAAATGGATGCATGCATTGGAAGATCGCTGGGAAGAGCTTCCTCCTTATTTCATTACTAGTAGTGAGAAAAAGATGGGACGTGACGAAGTGCTCGATTATATTGACGAGATCAACAAGTCGCTTGCTGGAGAATAAAAATCATCGAAACGTATGAAACAGATCAATTGGGGATTTATCGGCTGCGGAGAAGTAACCGAAAAGAAGAGCGGACCGGCCTTCAATGAGGTGGAAGGTTCGCAGGTTGTGGCAGTGATGAGCCGTAGCGAGAACAAGGCTCGTAGTTATGCTGAGCGTCATCATATCCGTAAATGGTATACGGATGCCCAGGAATTGATAGATGACCCTGATGTAAATGCCATCTATATCGCTACGCCGCCATCGTCTCATGCCACCTTTGCCATCATGGCAATGCGTGCAGGCAAGCCTGTTTATATAGAAAAGCCATTGGCAGCAAGCTATAACGACTGTATCCGTATCAATCGTATCAGTGAGCAGACCGGTGTTCCTTGCTTTGTGGCTTATTACCGTCGTTATCTTCCATATTTCCAGAAAGTGAAGGAGATCATTGAAAACGGTACCATCGGTAAGGTAATCAATGTTCAGATAAGGTTCTCTGTGCCTCCTCGTGACCTTGACTATAAAAACGAAAAGGAATTGCCATGGAGATTGCAGCCGGATATTGCGGGTGGAGGTTATTTCTATGATTTGGCCCCACACCAGATTGATTTGTTGCAGAATATTTTCGGTGTTATCACCCGTGCACATGGTTATCCTGCCAATCGTGCTCATCTCTACAAGGCAGAGGATACCGTTTCAGCTTGTTTCTTCTTCGAAAATGGGGTTACGGGCAGTGGAAGCTGGTGCTTTGTGGGACATGAGAGTGCAAAGGAAGACCGTATCGAGGTTATCGGTGATAAGGGTTCCTTGTCTTTTTCGGTATTTACATATGAACCTATCGTTCTCATCACCAGTGAAGGAAAACAGAGTATTACCGTACCAAATCCTTCCTATGTGCAATTGCCGATGATCAAGCATGTCATAGAGCATTTGCAGGGTATAGGGCATTGCGACTGTACGAGTATCTCGGCTACACCGGTTAACTGGGTGCTAGACCGTGTTTTGTGGAAGAATTAGACTTAAAATAAAAAGTCTCTGTATGAGAAAAATTTGTTTTTTGTGGATGATGTTAACCTTTTTTCTGCTGCCTGTAGGGGCAGCAGAAGAGGAATCTTTGTCTGCAAAAGACAATGAAAAGAGGGTGGAGGTGACGGACACCCTTTTTGTACGCCATCTTTTCAATTCTACCATGTTTAAGCACAACTCCACGGATAGCCTGATAAGAGCCCGTCATAAGCGGACTTTCTTTCATCAGGTGGGCAATGTCTTTACCCGCTTTTTCCGGGAATTCAATACCACCGATTCTTCCTATATCGAAGACCAGCATTACAACTATACAGTAATGCTGCAGAATACGAATACCTACGAGATTTATACCTTGCGCAACAAGGAGGGACAGAGCATTACCTTTGCCCCTGACCCTTCCTGGCGATTAGGTCCGTATCTGGGATGGCGATGGGTATTCCTGGGTTATACTTTCGACTTGAAGCATATCAATGCCAATAACAGTCATACGAATAAAAAGGAGTTTGACTTGAGTCTTTACAGTAGTCTGCTGGGTGTTGATCTCTTCTGGCGTCAGACAGGTAATGATTATCATGTCAAGCGCATGAATCTGGGAGAACATATCAACTGTAATGCGATGAGAAAGGCGCCTTTCGGGGGATTTAAATCGAGTATCAAGGGGCTCAACCTTTACTATATCTTTAATCATCGAAGATTCTCTTATCCAGCTGCTTATGCACAGAGTACCGTACAGCGCAGAAGTGCCGGTTCCATGCTCATGGGCATCGGATATACCCAACACAAACTGGAAGTGGATTGGGACAAGTTCACCCAGCTTGTTGATGATCGCTTGAACCAGGGTGTTCCTCCTGGAGAGCAGGCTAAGATAGACAGTAGCCTGATGTTTTCGCAGGTGAAGTATAGTGATATCAATGTAAGTTGTGGCTATGCTTATAACTGGGTGTTCGCCAAGAATTGGCTTTTCAATGCCTCGCTTTCGGTGGGGCTTGCCTACAACCAGTCTACCTCGGATACCGAAAGTGAACATTTCGACATCATGAACTTCCGTTTCAGGAATGTCAACTTGGATGGTATAGGAAGATTTGGAGTAGTATGGAACAATACCCGATGGTATGCGGGCATGAGTACTATCATCCATTCTTATAATTATAGAAAATCTCAGTTTTCTACCAATAATTCCTTTGGTTCGGTCAATCTGTATTTCGGAGTTAATTTTGGAAGAAAACGTAATCATTAAAACTGTAGGAAGATGAAAATTCTAAAGAGAATATCTGTATTAGTTTTGGCTGTCTTGTCGTTGATGCCATCTATGGCAAAGAGTGGTGTTGTGTATCAGCGCCAGGACAGTATTCGTATCGTCAACTTGTTGAAGCAGGCAAAAGCCTTGAAGACGAAACCTGCCAACTGGATGCTGTGGTTTGGCAAGCAGTTTGTGGGGATTCCATACGTTGGAGGTACCTTGGATAGGACAAAGGAAGAGGTTCTCATCGTGAATACACGTGAACTCGACTGTACCACCTATGTAGAGATGGTGACAGCCCTGACGATGTGCGCCCAGAAGCATGAAACCTCCTTTGCTTCCTTCTGCGAACATTTGAAGCACGTGAGATATGTAGGTGGGGAAGTATCTTATGTGAAGCGCCAGCATTATTTTACCATTTGGATGGACGATAATGAAAAGGAAGGTATTGTCAGAAACATCGCTCCTAATCCGCCATTTACTGCCGTCCAGACCGTCAATGTCAACTGGATGTCTACTCATACATCGAGCTATAAGATGCTTTCTGCTCATCCTGAGTGGAAAGCAGGCATTCGCCAGTTGGAGCAGAGCGTAAACGGGAAAAAATACCGTTATGTTCCCAAATCGACCATTGCCAATAACCAGATATTCAGAAAGGCTATTCATGACGGTGACATCATCGTGATTGTTACTAACAAGAAAGGATTGGACACCACGCATATCGGTCTGGCTTCCTGGCACAAGGACGGACTCCATCTGCTCAATGCGAGCAGTATACATAAAAAAGTAATAGACGAACCGATGACACTGTATACCTATATGCAGAGACATCCGGTGCAGATTGGCATCAGGGTATGTAGGGTGCTGTAATTTGGCACGCTATTTGTATAAGCCATAGCAAACATAAAAAATAAAATAATAACATTAAAAGATATAATAACTATGGCACAGAAAGGTAATATCGGTGTAACGACAGAGAACATTTTCCCTGTCATTAAGAAATTCTTATATTCAGATCATGACATCTTCCTCCGTGAGATGGTTTCCAACGCTGTGGATGCTACACAGAAGTTGAAGACTCTTGCTGCCCAGGGCGACTTCAAGGGTGAGATAGGTGACACTACCGTTCGCATTTCTCTCGACGAGAAGGCTGGTACCCTCACTATCAGCGACCGTGGTATCGGTATGACAGAGGAGGAAATCGATAAATATATCAACCAGATTGCATTCTCTGGTGTAACAGACTTCCTCGACAAGTATAAGGAGAATGCCAATGCCATCATCGGTCACTTCGGTCTCGGTTTCTATTCTTCTTTCATGGTAGCCAGCAAGGTGGAAATCATCACCAAGAGCTACAAAGAGGGTAGCAAGGCTGTAAAGTGGAGCTGCGACGGTTCACCAGCTTTCGAAATCGAGGACGCTGACAAGGCTGACCGCGGTTCAGATATCGTTCTCTATATCGCTGACGACTGCAAGGAATTCCTCCAGAAGAGCAAGATTGAGGAACTCCTGAACAAGTACTGCAAGTTTATGGCAGTGCCTGTAGCTTTCGGCAAGAAGACTGAGTGGAAGGACGGCAAGAACGTGGAGACAGACGAGGATAACATTATTAATAATGTGGAGCCTCTCTGGACCAAGACTCCTAGCACCTTGAAGGATGAGGACTACAAGAAGTTCTATCATACTCTCTATCCAATGCAGGACGATCCATTGTTCTGGATTCACCTGAACGTAGATTTCCCATTCAACCTGACGGGTATTCTCTACTTCCCACGCATCAAGAACAGCATCGACATGCAGCGCAACAAGATTCAGCTGTATTGCAACCAGGTATTCGTAACAGACCAGGTAGAGGGCATCGTTCCTGAGTTCCTGACCCTGTTGCATGGTGTTATCGACTCTCCGGATATCCCATTGAACGTGAGCCGCAGCTACTTGCAGAGCGACAGCAACGTGAAGAAGATTTCTACCTACATCACCAAGAAGGTGGCAGACCGCTTGAACTCTATCTTCAAGGAGAACCGCAAGGAATTCGAGGAGAAGTGGGATGACCTCAAACTCTTCATCAACTACGGTATGCTTTCACAGGATGACTTCTACGACCGCGCCAAGGACTTCGCTCTCCTGAAGGATGTGGAGGGTAAGTACTTCACTTACGAGGAGTACAAGACACTCATCAAGGACAACCAGACCGATAAGGATGGCAACCTGGTATATCTCTATGCCAACAACAAGGAGGAGCAGTACTCTTACATCGAGGCTGCCAAGCAGAAGGGTTACTCAGTGCTTCTGATGGAAGGTCAGCTGGATACCCCAATGGTGAATATGCTGGAGCAGAAGTTGGAGAAGAGCCGCTTCACCCGTGTGGATGCGGATATCATCGACCGACTCATCGTAAAGGAAGATGCCAAGAAGACAGATTTGACAAAAGACCAGTCTGACAACTTGACAGAAGTATTCCGTTCTCAGATGCCTAAGCTCGACAAGGCAGAGTTCTTTGTAGAGATTCAGGCTTTGGGCGAGCAGAACCAGCCAGTGCTCATCACCCAGAATGAGTACATGCGCCGTATGAAGGCGATGAGCCAGTTCCAGGCAGGCATGAACTTCTACGGTCAGATGCCAGACAGCTACAACATCGTGTTGAACTCCGACCATGCTTTGGTGAAGAAGGTATTGGAGGATGCTGAGGCTAATACAGCAGATGCATTGAAGCCAATCCTTGCTGAAATCAAGGGTCAGGAGGCTCGTCTTGCAGTGCTTCATCAGGAGCAGGGCAAGAAGAAGCCAGAGGAGATTACCCAGGAAGAGAAGGATGATGTTCACAATACAGAGAAGGCTATCAGCGATGAGAAGGCAAAGCGCAATGATATCATCTCGGGTTATGCCAAGAACAACAACATTGTTCATCAGCTTATCGACCTCGCCCTGTTGCAGAACGGTATGCTGAAGGGTGCTTCTCTTGATGCTTTCCTGAAGAGAAGTGTGGATATGATCAAGTAATTGGGGCTTTATTAAAGTGTATATTACTTTACGAAATGTAACATTGAAGGTTACAAATTGTTTCTAGATATGTGCTAAATGTTTCAAAGCAGACATTTAGCACATTTTTTTATCTCATTTTTTTGGTGATGCTATCTGTTTTTCGTACCTTTGCAATACAATTAATGTAAAAACATAATGATCAAAACCACCATCATGGAACAGAACATTGAATCTAAGCACAGCATCATTGCTGAATACTATACAGAGTGCTACGCCGAATTGAAAGGTTTTGTAGCTTCTCGCTTGCTGGGGGATGAAAAAGCCGAGCAGGCAGAAGATATCGTGCAGAATGTTTTCGTGCGCTTGTTGAAGATGGATTGTATGATTACACGTATTACTTTACCTTGTCTGGTATATACTATAGCACGCAATCTTATTCTGGATTATTGGCGTCACAGGCACTGTCTGGAAAAATATGAGTATGTGGTCCGGAATACTGATTGGCAGAACAGGTATGTAGATGATGTTGCTACCATCTATTCTGCCCATGAGATTCAGGCGAAACTGGAAAATGGTCTTGCACAACTTTCAGAGAAGCAAAGTAGTGTCTATAGGTTAAACCTGGAAGGAATGACAGTGAAGGACATTGCTCTCCACCTGAACATCAAATATAAGTGTGCAGAGCATTATTTAGGTAATGCGCGCAAGAGTGTGCGAAGATACGTAAAAGAGGAAATGGCTTCTTAGTTTTTATATGTGTGTAAGAAAGAAATATGTGTGTAAAATAGAAAAAGGTGTCAGCAATCTCGTCAGAGAATGGCTGGCACCTTTTTGGTTAGTTTTGCTTGAAGGCGACAACATGAGTCAGCGCCTTGTCCATATAGAATGTCTGTGTGAGCTCTTGCTGTTTGCCATCCTTGTCGGTCAGCTTATAAGTGGCCCTTATATATAATAAGGTGTCGGTAATGGCGTTGTCATTATAGCTGATGTCTTTCTTGATGTATGGCAAAGTGCTCATCTCCTTGCGCATTGATTTTACTTTATCTATGTCAATCATGGCAGTAGGAGTGAGATTGCTGAATCGCTCATAGCTGCAGTCGTTGTCCGTGGCAAGGTTCTCATCCAGGAAATCCTTGACCAGTGACTTGGCCTTGTACTGGTCTCCACAGGAGGTGAGAGCCAATACGAAGCCCAATGTCAATACATATAATATCTTTTTCATATCCTGAGAATGTGGGAAATGAAACAATATCTGTTGTTATTTAACGCTGCGCAGAATGTCCAGCATGTGATCCCATACCATCTGGACGGTAGGAATCAGAAGAGCCTCGTCTGGAGTGTGGACATTGCGAAGAGTAGGACCGAAGCTTACCATGTCGAGGTCTGGGTAACGCTCAGAGAAGAGACCGCACTCCAGACCGGCATGGATGCCCTTTACCAATGGCTTCTTGCCGAAGAGCTTTTCGTAACTCTTCACGGTGATGTCGGTCAGCTTGCTGTTGGCACGCATCTTCCATGCAGGGTATTTTCCGCCAACGTTTACCTCGGCTCCAGCCAGGAGGAATGCTGCCTTCACGGTGTTGGTCATATTATCCAGGTTGCTCATCACGTTACTGCGCTGAGAAGCCACGATGTGGATGCTGTTCCCGTCGGTAGCAACGCTTGCCACATTGCTGGAAGTCTCTACCATCTCGGCAAGTGCCTCGTCCTGACAGTTGGTAAGAGGACCATTGTCTACAGCCTGCAAAGCCATGATGAACTTGTCTGCAACGGCCTTCTCGATGACAGGAGCAGCATCGGCAGAACCCATGTTGAACTGCATAGACTGTTCTGTAACATGGAATTCATCCTCTACTTCAGAAGCGAAGATGTTCCAATCAGCACGTACCTGCTCTTTAGCTTCATTCTTGACAGCGAAGACAATCTTGCCGTCACGAGGGATGGCATTGTGCATCTTTCCGCTGTTGAAGCTAACCAGACGGAGTTCACCACCCAGCTTCTCATTCTCCAGGAAGAGGAAACGTGCAAGCAACTTGATGGCATTGGCGCGCTTCTTGTTGATGTCATCGCCTGAGTGACCACCGTTGAGACCCTTCAGGGAAGCCTCCATGAAGAAATAACCTGCAGGAGCCTCCTCACGGTTGAAGTGGAAGGTAGCCTTGGTAGTCTGACCGCCTGCACATGATACGAAAATCTGTCCCTCATCCTCTGAATCGAGGTTGATGAGCATCTTGCCGGTCATGAAACCAGCCTTCATGCCAACGGCACCTGTCAATCCTGTTTCCTCATCACGGGTGAAGACGCACTCGATAGGGCCATGCTCGATATCGTCGGCAGCGAGGATGGCAAGTTCGATGGCACAGCCGATACCGTCGTCAGCACCGAGGGTAGTACCTTTTGCCTTCAGCCATTCACCGTCTACGTAGGTCTGGATGGCATCCTTATGGAAGTCGAACTCTACGTCTACCAATTTATCGCAAACCATATCCATGTGGCTCTGGAGGATGATGGTATCAGCGTTCTCATATCCAGGAGTTGCAGCCTTGCGAATGAGAACGTTTCCTGTTTCGTCGACCAGAGTCTCGAGCTGATGGCTTTTGCCGAATTCCTTCAAGAACTCAATCATGTTTTCCTCATGCTTGGAAGGGCGAGGTATTTCGTTGATTTTAGCGAACTGCTCAAACACGAGAGCAGGTTTTAATTCTTTTTTTTCCATTTATTTATATATTTATGTTATTTTGTTTTGAATTTTCTATTATTTCTTTATTTTATTTTGAGTTTTCCTCGAAAAATCGTACCTTTGCAACGCGAAGTGCACTAAGGCACTGCAAAGATAATAAAAATGGTAAAATTAATGTTATTAAGTCTGTTAATAATTGCTATAGCAATGGCATTATTTAGCGTGAAATTGATTTTCAAGAAGAATGGTAAGTTCTCTTCCCAGCATGTTCACGATAATCCGGGCTTGCGCAAGATGGGTATCCACTGTGTGGTAGATCAGGATCGCGAGGCGCGTGAAGCCAATAAGGCTTATTAGAAATATGAATGAATTGAATTTACCGGGAGTAAGAAATTAATAAGTAGAAATATAAATTATAAAATACTAGAAAATGAAAAAGAACATTTTGAGTTCAATGGCTATTGCTGCTGTTGCTGCTTTGTCATTGGCATCTTGCAACAAGTCACAGCCTCAGGTTGAGGCTAAGTCAGAGACTAAGGCTTCTACGGGGTTGAAGGTTGCATACGTTGAGGTTGACTCAATCATGACTCAGTATACCTTTGCTAAGGAGTATTCTTCTATCTTGGAGAAAAAGGGTCAGAATATTCAGGCTACTATCGCACAGAAGGGGCAGCAGTTGCAGGCTGCTGCTGCTAATTTCCAGCAGAAGATTCAGCAGAACGCATATACTCGTGAGCAGGCTGAGGCAATTCAGGCTGGTCTTCAGAAGCAGAACAATGACCTTCAGGGATTGCAGCAGCGTTTGAGCAATGAGTTTGCTGCTGAGCAGGACAAGTATAACAAGGCTCTCCACGACAGTATTGCCAACTATCTCAATAGATATAACAAGGAAAAGAAGTATAGCATCATCTTCTCTAAGAGTGGTGATAACCTGCTCTATGCTGATAAGGTTTTGGATATTACCAACGAGGTGATTGCTGGCTTGAACAAGGCTTACAAGGGTAAGTTGAAGGGTGCAGAGAAAACTCCTGCTAAAAAATAAACAATATGCTTCGTAACGAAAGATACGATTTTATATTGAATCACTTCAGAGATGCGCTGCCGAATGTGACTACCGAGTTGCAATTCGGTAGCGCATTTCAGCTTCTGGTGGCTACCTTGCTTTCGGCCCAATGCACCGATAAGCGTATCAATATGGTTACTCCGGCTCTCTTTGCCCGTTATCCCGATGCTCTGCACATGGCGCAGGCGAGCGAGGAGGATATTTATGAACTGATCAGTTCCGTCAGCTATCCCAATGCCAAGGCAAAGCATCTTGCCCAGATGTCCCGTCAATTGGTGGAGATGTTTGGGGGCGAAGTGCCTGAGGCGACTGATGATCTGGTGAAGTTGGCTGGAGTGGGGCGCAAGACTGCGAACGTGATTCGTGCCGTATGGTTCGGCCATGCTACGATGGCGGTGGATACGCATGTCTATCGTGTGAGCCATCGCATGGGATTGGTGCCCCGCACGGCAGATACGCCTCGCAAGGTAGAGGATTATCTGATGAAGCATATTCCTGCAGAGGATATTCCGAATGCTCATCATTGGATTCTGCTGCATGGCAGATATATCTGCAAGAGTGCCAAGCCGCTTTGTGATAAATGCTTTTTCAATGAGCATTGCCCTAAACTATTAAAGGACAGTAAACTTTAGGTAATAATCAGTGATTAGTTAGTAGTGATTAGTTAGTAGTGATTAGTTAGTAGTGATTAGTTTGTTAATCACTAATCACTACTAACTAATCACTAATTAAAGTTTTATGGTTTTATTCATCAGATAGTTATCCAGGATAACCATGGCTGCCATTGCCTCTACTACTGGTACGGCTCTTGGCAATACGCATGGATCATGTCGGCCGCGGGCTGTAAGCTTGGTCGGATTTCCTTCCAGATCCACAGTGTCCTGTTCCATCAATAGGGTGGCTACAGGCTTGAATGCTACCCGGAAATAGATATCCTGACCATTGCTCAAACCGCCCTGGATACCTCCGCTATGATTGCTTCTGGTCGTGATGCGGGCTGCAACATCCTGGTTGATGGATTTATCTGCAGCCTGATTTGTATTTTCATCCTTCGGAACAAACACATCATTCTGTTCGCTTCCACGGGCGGTAACGCCAGCAAATCCCTCTCCATATTCAAAACCCTTCACGGCATTGATGCCGAGCATGGCTGCACCCAGTTGTGCATGGAGCTTGTCGAATTCCGGTTCACCCAGTCCCGCAGGGCATCCCTTGATTACGCATGTGATGATGCCTCCAATGGTATCACCATCGGCTTTAACCTGGGCAATGAGGTCTTCCATCTTCTTGGCTTTAGCCTGGTCCGGACAACGTACCGGATTGTCTTCGATGGTGTTGAGGTCGTACTGATGGTAATCTTTCTCCAAAGCAATGTTTCCCACCTGCGATGTGTAGGCTGTGATGCTGATGCCCAGCTGGCGGAGTGCCAACTTGGCAAGGGCGCCACCCACGCAGCGTGAGATGGTGATGCGGGCAGATGAGCGTCCGCCTCCCCGATGGTCTCTGATGCCATACTTCTCGTTGTAGGTGAAGTCGGCATGTGATGGGCGAAACAGACAGCGCATGTTCTCATAGTCTTGAGAATGCTGGTTCTGGTTTCGTACTTCAAAGCCGATAGGTGTTCCCGTTGACTTTCCCTCGAAGACACCACTTAGAAATTCCACCTTGTCTGCTTCCTTTCGGGCAGTAGTAATGTGACTTTGTCCAGGGCGTCGACGATTCAATTCGCTCTGGATAAAGTCCATGTCTATGTCAATGCCAGCAGGGAAACCGTCGATGACGCCTCCTACAGCTATGCCGTGACTCTCTCCGAAAGTGGTGAGAGTGAAAAGATTGCCAAATGTATTCCTCATTGTCCTATGTATGATATAGAGGCTCGTTCTTCCCATGATGATAGGGTAGGTAAGCCTCATGAGTTGATATGAAGAGCGGCTATCCCAATTTTGCTTGAGACAGCCGCTATAGTTTATTCTCAAATATTACTTGTTGCAATCGCAGCCGCCTTCGCAGTTGCCGTCCTTGCAGTCGCCACCACAGTTGTCGCAACCGCCACCGCAACCACCAGCTTCACCGCTGATCATCTGAGCCATCTTAGCGATTTCCTCAGCTGTTGCTTCACGGCTTTCCAATACCTGACCGCAGAAGTTGAGCTTCAAACCTGCCAATGGATGGTTGAGGTCGCATGTAACCTTCTCGTCGGTGATATTCTTAACGACAGCATTGAAGTGGTTGCCGTCCTCGTTCTGCAATGGGATGATGGCACCAACCTGTACGTGCTGAGCATCAAACTGGCCATTGACTGTAAAGATCTGCTTGTCGAGATCGAGTACGCGCTCGTCATAGTGGAGACCATAAGCCTGCTCTGGCTCCAGCTCAAAGTCGAACTCCTCGCCCTTTTCAAGATTTACCATCTTCTCTTCGAATGCTGGCAATGTTACGCCCATGCCGCTGATGAAGATGAAAGGACGCTCGTCTGTTGTACGCTCGATGAGCATTTCTTCACCGTTATCACCTTTAGTTACATCGTAGAGTGCATAAGACACTACGATAAATTTGTTCTTGTTGTTTGATTCCATTATTATTTATGTTTTTATTTTATCTTGTTTTGATACTATTACCTATACCTATACCTATTTATATATAGGCAATATGATTTTATTTTTTCTTATTCATGCGTTGGCGTCTTTGAATGCTGACGCTTTTCACCATTTCCATGCGCTCCAGATAGATAGGACGCCATTTGTCTATGATGTCTTGCAGGCTCTTACTCTTTTGGGATAGTTCTGCATATTCGTCGCTTTCTGTCTGATTTGCCTTTTTCAGTTCAAGCATGCGGGCGATGAAATGCTTCTGCTGTTCTTCGGCTGCCTTCAGTTGGCTGCCGAGTTTTTCCAAGCTTTCCATAAATGCCAGTGCCTTGTCTATATGAGTCTGTTGTTCCATTTATTCTTTAATTGTTGCTTAACTTCTGCAAAGGTACAAATAAATATTGGGATATGGAAGAGAAATCAAGGAAATTTTCCTCTCTACCTTAATTATTTTGAGCCATCTTACAATTTGTTAGCTAAAATCTGTAAAAAATTACTTTCTGCTCCTGGTTTTAGACTGCTCTTGTTGATTTATGTCAAATAATAAACGGATTTTTGAAAAAAAACAAATAAATGTTTGCGCACACAACAGAAAGTTCGTATCTTTGCAGCGTCTTAAAGAAATAAGACTAAAGGATAATGTTTAACAAGAGTTCTCTGGAAACGGAGCAATTAGGATATCTGCTCCATGAGACTCGTAAAGTAAAGAAAGGTAAAAAGATTATGAAGAAGATTATGATTTTAGCAGTAGCATTGTTGAGTATGACAACTACTTTTGCAGCAGAAGAGGCTACAAACGCAACAGCAGCTTACAACATGAACATCAAGATGGGTAGCTTGGCTGATGCATTGTCACTTAATTTCGATCAGGTTGATGCTGTTTCTGACGTTCACAAGAACTTCACAGCAGACATGATGAATGCTGCTTCAGCATCTAAGGAGGATCGTGCAGCTATGATTGACAAGGCTGTCATCAAGGATTTGAAGTACATGCACAGCATCCTCAACAATACACAGTATCGCAAGTACGTGATGCTTTTGAATGCTACACTCGTCAACCGTGGTTTGAAGTAATCACGCGGTGTAGATTCAAGAATCAAAATAGATTGAGAGAGAGATTTTAATAGAAACTGCAGGTTGGATTTCATATCTGACTTGCAGTTTTTTTTATTGTCTGCGCTTGAAAACTCTGGGTTTTTCCGGGATATCTCTGTGAAATAAATCCGTATCTCTGTGTTTTTCACTCCGTATCTCTGTGATATAAATTCATATCTCTGTGTATTCTATTCAGAAATACGCAGTTTTCTTGTCCTGATCCTGTATGTTCCGGAAACTATCGTATGTTTATCTTTTTTTCAGATACCTACTATTAGGTAATAGTGAAAACCCCCATTTTTAGGTATTGCACATTCAGAGAAAAAGTAGTACCTTTGCAAACGAAAACAAGAAGATGTTTGAAACTTAAGATATATTCGGTTTATTGTGACTTTTAGATAGAATAGTTACTTATCAGAAAAATAAGAATCTTGTTCGCTAATAGAAATAATTCATAATGTTTTTGTATAATATGTAGAAAGGGCTGCCTGTGAAGGTAGCCCTTTTCTGCTTTTGTCCTATTTTACATATTTCAGTATCTCCTTGCTTTTTCTGCTCTTTTTTGCCGGAAGGGGCATGAAGCCCTCGGTAAGTCCGGTTTTCTCTGTCATCGCCTGGAATACTGCTGCCGCATAGCCGGAAAGCTTCAGCGTCTGCAATTCCTCATTGATGGCATCTTCATCATAATTATCGGCATATAATAAGGTATGCAGACTGTCCAGATAGTTCTGTGGAATGTTCTGGTGAGGCATACGACTCTTTATCTGCAGGATTTGAGCGATGATAGGTTCCTTGGTCTGTGCAGCAATCATTTCTGCCTTGTGCTGTTCAAAACCGGAAAGGGTAGAGGTGTTAGTGTCTGCCCAGTTGTCCAGCATGGCGCCTTCTGATGTGAGATGACTGTAACCGAAATATCTGATCAGGGCGATGTTCTTGTTCCAACCCAGCTGGGCGAGATAGTTCTTCTCCATCGGTGTTGTGGCGATGACGAGATCAGCTTTTTGATACATCGTCTTCTGATACACGAGCGACTGGAGGCTGCGCTTGAGGTGAGGATTCTTCCGGTTTCGTTCAGAGATGTCTCCGAGTGGACACACCATGTATGGAATGCCCATCTTGCGTGATTTTCCGGCAAGCTGTGCTCCCTGCATGGTCCATGCTCCCAATATCATAACGATGTCGGCATCTGCCAGATTGTGGGTGATGTCGAGCTTTTTGCCAAGCGCTTCAATGTATGGGAGGTACATTTTCAGCGTCTTCTTCTGTTTAGCTATATACAAATATACTTTCATGGTTGTGTCTTTTTAAAATCCTTTAATCCAGATTTTTCCTCTTGTAATCTATTTCCCGAAATCTATTTCTCCGGTATCTTACAGCTTATGGCTGGTGAAGTCATTCTTGTCTGCACGCCAATATCTTATCTTGTTGGCGAGGTTTCTCCAGATGATTCCATATTCATAGAACGGCAACTTGATGATGTTCATCTCATCGTCGAAGTGCCTGATGGCCTTGATGGCAATGATCATGCGGAGCAGGAAGAGCAACAGGAGAGCGAAGCCGGCTATTCCCGTTAAGATCCAATCCTGCGTGATGATGGCGAAAGCTAATACTGCAATAGAAGCAATGAGGCTGAGATGAGGGAAGAGATGATCGAAGAACATCAGAGTTCGCATCGATTTCGCCCTATCTAAACTCTTTTGTGATGACAGGTGATAGAGGTGGGCGTTGTGCCATGACTTGTTGGTTGGTTCGTCACGGACCAGCCAGGCATCGCTATCCAATACTACAGCTGTTTCTCCCAGTTGTCCATACTTGTTGACAAGGAAATCATATTCTCCACGTACATACTCCAGGTTGCCCTGATAGCCTTGTTCCTGCATGAACTGGCTCTTGCGGAAAGCTACGTTTGGCATGTGGCTGCGATAGCCATAAGAGTGCTGGGCACGTCTTAACAGATAGAATGCCTTGCGTATGCTGTCGAAGCGGCGGACTCCTTTGGTTTCTTCATCCAGTTCTACATAGCCCAGGACTAGATTGCATGATTGACAGAAGTGTTGAGACATGGCTGTCAGCCAATTGTCGTTCTTTGGCTTGCAGTTTGGCTCGGTGAGGATGATCCATTCATACTTGGCTGCTTTTACACCGAGCGTAATCTGCAATTTCTTGCGGCTCATATAGCGGGAACTCTCAGGAATGTATGTATAATACAGATGAGGATTCTCTGCAGACAAGCGCTTGAGATAGTCCTGGGTTTCTGCATCTGTGCTTTGGCAGACTACGATGACCTGATAATCGGCAGCGTATTGCTGCTTGAGGAACAGCGGGAGGTTGCGTTCCAGTTCGGGCAGATTATCATGAGCGGTAATAATTACTGTTATCGGTTCTTTGGATACCGGAGTATCTTCCTCATTTTCCTCTGTTTTAGGAAAACGCAGCGAGCGCAGGAATGGGTTTATCAGCGATCCGAGAATCGCCAATAAAACCACTGCTGCGCCAGCTATAATAGTTGTTAAACTAATTGTCATCATTTCTTTTTCTCGTATTTCTTATGCTTTTGCCCTTCTGGGGGCATACGGCATTTGACTTTAAAAGTCTTCAGTGATGTAACCCTTTGGCAACTGACGGCAATTGTACTGACTCGCCATAATCTCACCGTAAGCGCCGGCAGAGCGGAGAGCGATGAGGTCGCCGCGATGGGTCTTGTTCAAGTCGGTTGCCTTAGCGAATACATCGCTTGATTCACAGATAGGGCCTACCACATCGTATGTCTCCATAGGTTCATCGCTGGAGATATTCTCGATTTTGTGATATGCCTGATAGAGGGCAGGGCGAATCAAATCGGTCATTCCGGCATCAACGATGGCGAACTGCTTGGCTGTACCCTGTTTGATGTAGAGGGTCTTGGTGATGAGGCTTCCCATCTGACCTACTACGGCACGACCTAACTCGAAGTGGAGTTTCTGACCATCACGCAACTTCAACTTCTTGGCGTATGTATCAAAGTAATCCTTGAAGTCAGGGATTGGTACACGGTTAGGGTGGTTATAATCGATGCCCAGGCCACCACCTACGTTGATGTTCTTAACCACGATATGATGAGCTTCCAGCTGGTTCTGCAACTCGTTGATTCGGTTGCAGAGAGCCTCGAAGTCACCCATGTCAAGTATCTGACTACCAATGTGGAAGTGAAGTCCCAGGAACTTGATGTTCTTCATTTTTGCAGCTTCCTCGATGACGCTCTCCATATCGCGCATGGCGATACCGAACTTGTTCTCTGCCAGACCGGTTGTGATGTTGGCATGAGTATGAGCGCCCACATCAGGGTTGATGCGGAAGCAAACCTGAGCTATCTTATTCTGTTTTTCTGCAAGTTCGTTGATAATCTCAAGTTCCGGAATGCTCTCTACATTGAAGCAGAAGATGCCCTTCTCCAGACCGAGATTGATTTCCCAATCACTCTTGCCTACACCTGCATATACAATCTTGCTGGCAGGGAAACCTGCCTTGATGGCTGCCTGGATCTCTCCTCCGCTCACGCAGTCGGCTCCTAATCCTGCCTGACAGATGATGTTGAGCACCTTAGGATTGGCGTTTGCCTTCACGGCATAGTGAACCTCAAATCCCGGATGTTTGCCAGCCTCTTCGTTGATGGTCTTCAAGGTTTGGCGCAACACATTGGTGTCGTAATAGTAAAATGGAGTCTGTATCTCCTGAAATTTGTCAATCGGAAATGTTCCTTTCATTTCGCTTAGTCTTAAATTTAATATCTTATTATAGTCAAATTAGAAATCAAACGAAGAGTGGACAGGAATCATTACATACGAATTCTCCACTCTTCACTCTTCGTTCTTCACTGGTATATTACTTCTCGAACAATACCTTGCTCAAGTTCTGTAATGCCTGCTTCTTGTCTCTTTCCTTGATGAGGAATGAGATGTTGTAGTTGCTGCCACCGTATGAAACCATGCGGATAGGGATGTTCTTCAATGCATCGGTTGCGATGGTCTCGAAGCCTACATTGCTCCAATCCAGGTCACCAACAACGCAGATGATACACATGTCTGCATCTACGGTAACAGTACCATACTTCTTCAGCTCATTGACGATGTCGTTGAGGTGAGTGTCGTTGTCGATACTCATGCTCACGCCTACCTCTGAGGTAGCAATCATGTCGATTGGAGTCTGGTAGCTCTCGAAGATTTCAAATACCTTGCGCAGGAAACCTGTGGCGAGCAACATGCGGCTACTCTTGATCTTGATAGCTGTGATGTTGTCTTTGGCAGCAACAGCCTTGATCTTGCCACGAACGATGACGTTGTCGATGATGGTACCGTCAGCCTTTGGATCCATGGTGTTCTTCAAGCGTACAGGAATGCCGGCATACTTAGCTGGCTGTACGCAGGTAGGGTGGAGAATCTTTGCACCGAAGTAAGCCAACTCGGCAGCCTCTTCAAAGTTAAGCTGTCGAACAGCTTCTGTGTGCTCAACGATACGAGGGTCGTTGTTGTGCATACCGTCGATATCTGTCCAGATCTGAATCTCCTCAGCTGGGAGAGCTGCACCGATGAGTGATGCTGTGTAGTCGCTACCACCACGCTGGAGGTTGTCTATCTCACCGTAAGCATTGCGGCAGATGAAGCCCTGGGTGATGTAAATCTGATAGCCCTGGTTCTCCTCCATGAGAGCGGCAAGCTTTTCCTTGATGTACTGTGGGTCTGGCTCAGCATTCTTGTCTGTTCGCATGAAATCCAATGCGTTGAGCAATACTGCCTTTACGCCCTGTTCCTTCAAGTAGTTTACAACCATGTTGGTGCTCATCATCTCACCTTGAGCTACGATGCTCTTCTCCTCGAAAGAAGTGAAGAGATCCTTGGTAAATGAGCGGAGATAGTTGAACTCTCCCTGCAGGAACTCACGTGTGGTCTGTTTCATCTCATCTGTAGAGTAGAGCTCTTCCACGTGCTGCATGTATTTCTTCTCCAAGTTGTTGATTACCTCGTTTGCACCCTCTGGGTTCTTCTTGTAAAGATAGTCAGAGATCTCAACGAGAGAGTTTGTTGTACCGCTCATCGCAGACAATACGATGAAAGTTGGTTCACCTGATTCTGTAACCAAAGAGGCTACTCCCTTCATGCGCTCTGGTGAGCCTACAGAAGTACCTCCGAATTTCATTACCTTCATAGTCGTAATATTTTAATAATTTATAATTTACATTTCATTTAATTCTCCTCGCCATCTTCGGTGAGGTCGATGTGATTGTATTCTTTTGTTACGTCGCGTAAAATTCCGTCTTTGCAGCGATATACGATACCTGGGAATTTGTCAAGCATCGGGATGTTGTGGGTTGTCATCACTACGGCGGTGCCTTGTTTGGTGATGTCTTTCAGCAGACTCACAATGTTGGTGGCAGTCTCCGGGTCGAGATTGCCCGTAGGCTCATCTGCGATGATAATCTTAGGATTGTTGAGCAGAGCTCTTGCTATAGCCACACGCTGCTGCTCACCGCCAGAGAGTTCATGAGGCATCTTGTCGATTTTATCTATCATGCCAACCTCGTTGAGAACTTCTTCAATGCGCTGGGTGATTTCTTTCTTTCCCTTCCATTTAGTTGCCTTGAGCACGAACTCAAAGTTCTTGCGGACTGTGCGGTCGTGGAGCAACTGGAAGTCCTGGAAGATAATGCCCAGTTCTTTGCGTAATGCTGGTATTTCCTTGCGCTTGATGGTCTTGAGGTCTCTACCGAGGATTTCTGCTTTCTCGGTTTCGCCTTCTACTAGATCAAGCTCGCAATAAAGAGTCTTTAAAAGAGAACTCTTACCAGATCCCACTTTACCGATAAGGTAAGCAAACTCGCCTTCATCAATATGGAAATTGATGTCCTTGAGGATGCATTTGTCGGCTTGGTATATGCTTACATTTTGATAATCTATTAACATCTCCTAATTTTTTCTCTTTGTTATTGGTTTATTTCATCTCGCCCTTGCTTTTGGCTATGCGGCGTTTCTTATCCCAGTCCGGGTCGTGGCGCATCTGTAATTCCTTCACTACATCTTCTATTCTCAAGCCCTTGCTGGTGAGCAATACGATGAGATGGTAGAGGAGGTCTGAACTTTCGTAGATGAGCTTTTCGTCATTGCCGTTTGTGGCTTCGATGATTGTCTCAACTGCTTCTTCTCCAACCTTTTGTGCCATTTTGTTAACGCCTTTCTTGAAAAGACTTGTTGTATAGCTGCCTTCTGGCATCTCTTCATGGCGCTTATCAATGAAGTCTTGAAGTTCTGACAGGAAGAGAATCGGATTCAGAGTGTTCTCTTCTGCCCAGCAAGTATCTGTACCCTTGTGGCAGGTAGGTCCGTCTGGATGTACCTTTACCAATAAGGTGTCGTTATCGCAATCGTTCTGGATGCTGACGAGGTTGAGGAAATTTCCTGATGTCTCGCCTTTTGTCCAAAGGCAGTTTCTGGAGCGGCTCCAGAAGGTTACCTTCTTTGTTTCTATGGTTTTATCGTATGCTTCCTTGTTCATGAAGCCAAGCATCAAGACGTTTTTGGTTACTGCGTCCTGGATGATTGCCGGAACAAGTCCACCCATTTTTTCAAAATCTATTTCCATTGTATCTTGTTTAAACTGTTTATTTTCTTTTTATATTCTCACGTTGATACCTTCTTCTCTCAAGTAGTGCTTGAGGTCAGGAATGGCGATTTCGCCAAAGTGGAAGACGCTGGCTGCCAAGGCTGCATCAGCTTTTCCTAATGTGAATGCATCACGGAAATGCTCCATCTTGCCTGCGCCACCTGATGCGATGATTGGGATACTTACCTCTTCGGCCAGTCGGGCAAGAGCTTCGTTGGCAAAACCTTGCTTTACGCCGTCATGATCCATACTGGTGAAGAGAATCTCGCCAGCACCGCGGTCGGCTACTTCCTTTGCCCAGTCGAACAAGCCAAGTTCTACCCGTTCTCGGCCACCCTTCACGTAGCAATGCCATCCATCTGCATCCAGGCGGGCATCAATGGCGCATACGCAAACCTGAGAACCGTAATGATTGGCTATCTCATTGATGAGTTCAGGATGTCGGATGGCTGCACTGTTGATGCTCACCTTGTCGGCTCCTGCATTCAATAGACGATCAACGTCTTTAAGCTCGTTGATGCCACCGCCCACAGTAAATGGAATGTTGATTTCGGCAGCCACACGAGTCACCATATCGGTAAAGGTCTTGCGCTCTTCGAAGCTGGCAGTAATGTCGAGAAAGACGAGTTCGTCGGCTCCGGCATCGCTATAGGCTTTACCCAGTTCTACTGGATCGCCTGCACTACGGAGGTTGACGAAGTTGGTACCCTTTACAGTCTCTCCGTTCTTGACATCGAGGCAAGGGACGATTCGTTTTGCCAAGCCTTTTTTACTTTGAACTTTGAACATTGGACTTTGAACTTTATGATTACTTAACTCCTAGCTAATCACTAATCACTAACAACCAGCTTTTCAATATTGATTTTACCCTCGTAGAATGCTTTTCCAAAGACTACGGCTGGAATGCCAGCGGCTTCCAAAGCCAGTATGTCTTCATTGCAGCTTACACCGCCAGAAGCGATGAGATGCAACTGAGGGTAGGTTTCCATAACCTTTTTATATAGGTCGATGGCTGGACCCTGTAAGGTTCCATCCTTGCTGATTTCCGTGCAGAGTACGTAGCGCACTCCTTTATCAATGTACTTCTTGAGGAATGGAAGAAGGTCTTCTGAAGAATCTTCTTTCCAGCCATTGATGGAAATCTTGCCGTTTCTTACATCGGCTCCCAGAATGAGTTTGTCTGCTCCATACTTGTCCAGCCATTCCATAAAAAGGTCGGGATTGGTCACGGCGATACTACCCACTGTTACCATCGTTGCCCCAGCGGCAAAAGCCTTCTCTATATCTTCCTCGGTCTTGATGCCACCGCCAAAATCAACCACAAGATTTGTCTCTGCAGTGATGGCTTTCAGTACGGCATCATTCACGATGTGCTTTGATTTGGCACCGTCCAGGTCTACTACATGAAGTCTCTTAAATCCCAGACTTTCAAAATGTTTAGCCACTTCGGCAGGATTATCATTGTAGACTTTTTTCTGGTCGTAGTCGCCCTTGGTAAGTCTGACACACTGACCATTAATCAAGTCGATGGCTGGAATTAATTCTATCATATTTCTTTTATCTCTAAGAAGTTCTTTATAATCTGTTCTCCCACCTTTCCGCTTTTTTCCGGATGAAATTGGCAAGTGAAGAAATTGTCTTTGTGGAGCGATGCGCTGTAGGGAAGAATATAATCTGCCTTGGCGATTGTCTCCTCGCAGAGAGGTACATAATAACTATGTACGAAATAAGAGTAGGGATGTGATAAGGCATCTGAAATGATTTCGTCTGTTTCGTCAATTCTGTTGCCGAATCCCCTATAAAGGTCTGTTCTCAAATCGTAAATCTCATTCCATCCCATAGCTGGCACTTTGTCTTCATGCTTCTGCGGTTGAAAACGCTTTACATCTACATCAAAGATGCCGATGCAGTCTACATTGCCTTCCTCCGAGTGACGGCACAACAGTTGCTGCCCTACGCAGATGCCCAGGACGGGTTGTTTCAAGTTTTTTATCACTTGATCCAGTTTGTGTGCCTTTAGATAATCCATGGCTTCTCGAGCTTGACCTTGTCCCGGGAAGAGTACACGGTCTGCTTTCTGAAGTATTTCGGCATCATCGGTGAGCATTGGCTCAATCCCTAAACGCTTTATGGCGTTGACTACCGAATAGATGTTTCCGGCATTGTATTTTACGATTGCTACATCCATAACCTAACGTATTTCTAATTTTCAGTTGCAAAGGTACATATTTTCTTTCAATTTAAAGAAAATATTAGCAAAAAGATTACGGAAACAAGGAAATTTCTTGCAGATAGTTAGTAAAAGGGACAGAAAAACCGTCTTTATTATCCCGAATGGTGATAATAAAGACGGTTTTTTCTTTCATTTTATCTTGTCTCTATTTTTTCTTTTATTTTTCTTCGCTATCAGCCGTTCTGAGAATGATACTCGTTGCTCCGATGGTGAAGAGGGTACCGTCTTCGATGACACGTCGTTCACGGTCGCCCAATATCTCATTGTCTACGAAGGTTCCTGTATAGCTTGGACCATCGCGGAGAACGTACTTTAAACGTCCTTTTTTGTCGCGGCTGACATTGATGACGCAGTGGTTCATGTCTACGCTAGGGTCTACAGTCTCAATAGGACAGTTGATGCCACTGTTTTTCATGTATCTGCCAATTACATTATCACCCATTTGAAGTGGAATGACCTGCTTGTATGCGAATACGTTCTCGATAACTACGATAGAACCCACGCCGTTTTCATTGGCATTTTCGTCTATAGTCTCTTCCTTGCGGGTTTCGCGAAGTTTGGATACACCCATGCGGATTCCAAACTGTTTGTTGCAGTTTGGGCAAACGAAGACGAGGCTTTGACCTGCTTCATACTTGGTTTCATCGAATGTGATGAAATTATCGCATTTCGGGCAGCGTACTCTTTTCATATGTTTTTTCTTTATTTCTTTTGTTTCTTGATTATTCCTTTACTTTTGTAATCCAGCCATCCGTGAACTCCTCATAGCTGTGTAAGCGATTGAGAGCTGTATATGCCTCATTTTCTGTGCTGTACGAACCGTAGATTACTTTTACATTGGTATCGGTGATAAGTACTCGAGCTTCCTTGAACCCCTTGTTCTGTAAATATTCTGCGTATGTGGCAGCATTGCGCTTGGTAATACGGCTAGCCAGTACAATGCTGTAATAGGCAGAAGATGTGGTGGTTATTTCGCTGTCCTGGGTCATCTTGCCAGTATTGACGGCAGGGGTTTCTGCAGCCTGAACATTGTTGGCTAATACCAACTCGTGGGCAGGCTGTGTCAATTCCTTAGGCATTACCTTGGTAAGCATACCTGTGTCGATTTGACTCTTCTGGACATTAGAAGTGCCTAATGGGGTAGAAAGTGTGAAAAACGCAATGATGGCGATGCAGGCTGCAGCTATATTGCGAAGCCAACTCTTTCGGATACTGATAAATTCTGTACTTGAGTTCTCTCCTTCCTCTTCTTCGTTGATGAATACGGAGTTGCTGGCAGAGACAATGTTTGCCTCTTCCTTAATGTCGGAACTCTCTCTCTGCTGAGCAGGCTTGTATTCGTCTGCAGTCATCTCAACGACTGTAGTATGTTCGGCTGCTTCCGTATTCGAAATCTGTGCGAGTGGAAGCATGTCGAAACCGCCTAAACCATACAGCTCAGGTGTTAAGATGCCAGCTTCACAAGGTTCGAAAGTATAATTGCCGGTTTCATTCAATATGATGGTGCCGATATCGTTGAGTTCGAATCTGCCTGTATTCTCCAATGTCTGTTTGATTTCTGCAACTTCATCTGCAATACGGTTCAGCGCTTCTGGGTAGCTGATGTCATATGCTTCTACGTATGAAAGTGCGAGCAGAGAATCGTTCATTGTGAGCTGTGGATTAAAGCCAATGGTTCTCAGCGGTGGCAAAAACATGTTGTCTCTGCCATCGTAACGTGCATCTACATGATGAGCCATGAAGCCACCAAACTCTGGGACAATCACGCAATCGTTGCTCAAAAGTAGGATCTCTATATGTCTTTTTAGTTCATTCACGTTTGCAAAGGTAGCTATTTTTTCGGAAAAGACCAACGGTTTTTGAAGAAAATTTTATCCGGAATGATAAAAAGTTCTAATTGTTTTGTCATTCCGAGAAAAAACATTATCTTTGTGCCTAAAAAATAAATAAGGTATATAATGGAATATACAGAAACAGAAATCGAAGGCGTTTGGATTATCCAACCTAAGGTTTTCAATGATGCCCGAGGTTATTTCTTCGAGGCATGGAAACAGGCAGAGTTTGATGAGCATATAGGTCATCATGTGGAATTTATACAAGACAACGAGTCTAAGTCTAGTTTCGGTGTGTTGCGCGGACTTCATTATCAGAAAGGTGAATTCTCACAAGCTAAGCTGGTACGTGTTATCAAAGGCAAGGTTCTGGATGTTGCCGTTGATTTGCGCCGGAGCAGCAAGACTTTCGGTAAATATATAATGGTGGAATTGAGCGAGGATAATAAGCGCCAGTTCTTTATTCCTCGTGGCTTTGCCCATGGATTCCTTGTGCTCAGTGAAGAGGCTGTTTTTACTTATAAGGTTGATAACGTCTATGCACCGCAGCATGAGGCTAGTATCAGGTGGAATGATGAAACCGTAGGTATATCTTGGCCTATAGAGGGCGAAAACGTTGTACTCTCAGATAAAGACCTCAATAAGGCAAAGGCTTTTGAGGAGGCTGATTATTTTGAGTAATATTAAATTTAATATGAAACAAGCATTTAACATTTTGTTGTTGGTATGCTTCCTGATGGGGGTGGCTGCATGTGGACAGAAGTCTGAAAAAGAACAGCCTGAACAAAAGGAGGATACTACTGCCAAGAAGCTGTTGCAGGGTATTTGGCTTGATGGAGATGACGAGGATAATGTTGTCTTCCGGGTTAAAGGTGATACAATCTATTATCCTGATTCTACCAGCCAGCCTGTGTACTTTTACATCGTGGGTGATACGCTCGTGATGAAGGGAGCTAATCTGAGCAAGTATCCTATCATGAAGCAGGCTGCACATATTTTCCAGTTTAAGGTTCAGAATGGTGATATTGTCAAGCTTGTCAAGACTGATGATCTGTCTTATCTGCAGCAATTCTCTCATGAACAGCCTGTGACACTTAATCAGAACAAGCTTGTAAAGCGTGATACGGTTGTGAATGCTGGAGATGAGAAATTGCATCTGTATGTACAGGTGAATCCTACAACTTTCAAGGTCTATAAGAGCAACTACAACGATGATGGGGTAGAGGTTGATAATGTTTACCATGATAATATCGTAAATGTAAATATCTATCAAGGCTCCCGCAAGATTTTTGGTCGAGATTTCCGCAAGGAGGATTTCAAGGAGCAGGTTCCTCATGAGTTCTTGAAGCAATCGATATTGAGTGATATCGTGTTCAGAAAGGTTGATGCTGATGGCGTTCATTATAGAGTGGTGCTGGCGATGCCGGATAGCAGTATGAGTTATCAGGTGGAAATCATCATTTCGCGTGAAGGTAAAATGACAATCCGGAAAAGCTAAGCTGTTTTTCGGGAAAGATAGAAAGAAGTAATAAACCTATATATGATAAAAGGGAATTTGCAAATGAGCAAATTCCCTTTTATCGTTTAATTGAAGAAGCCAAGCAGGGCGCCTGCTGCAACGGCAGAACCGATAACTCCTGCAACATTAGGGCCCATGGCGTGCATGAGCAGGAAGTTGTGGCGGTCGTACTCCAAACCGAGGTTGTTACTGATGCGGGCGCTCATTGGCACGGCACTCACGCCGGCGTTTCCGATGAGCGGATTCAGCTTCTTGCCCTTTGGCAGGAAGAGGTTCATCAGTTTCACGAAGAGGATACCGCTGGCTGAAGCGATGATGAATGCCAGGGCACCGAGGGCGAAAATCTTGATGGTATTCAGGGTCAGGAACTCCGATGCCTGAGTGGAGCATCCCACGGTAAGTCCAAGCAGCATCACCACGATGTCATTCAGGCTGCTACCTGCCGTCTTGGCAAGTCGGGTAGTCTTTCCGCTTTCCTTCAGAAGATTTCCAAAGAAGAGCATGCCGAGCAATGGAAGTCCCGATGGTACGATGAAGGTTGTGAGCAGCAAACCTACGATTGGGAAGAGAATCTTTTCGGTCTGCGATACCTGGCGGGCTGGCTTCATCTTGATGACACGCTCTTCCTTGGTAGTGAGAAGTCGCATCAAAGGTGGCTGAATTACTGGCACCAATGCCATGTAGGAGTAGGCGCAAACGGCGATGGCTCCCATCAGGTTTGGGCTCAACTTGCTGCTCAGGAAGATGGCGGTAGGTCCGTCGGCACCACCTATGATGGCGATACCGGCTGCCTGGTTCGGTTCGAACCCCAGAGCCAGGGCTATCATGTAGGCACCGAAGATGCCAAACTGGGCAGCGGCTCCAATCAGAATCAGCTTCGGGTTGGATATCAATGCAGAGAAGTCTGTCATCGCTCCGATGCCCAGGAAGACGAGTGGGGGATACCAACCCTGTTTTACTCCTTGGTAGAAAATGTTTAATACTGAGTTGTCTTCGTACAGGCCAATCTCTAGTCCGGCATCTGCACGGAAGGGGATGTTGCCAAGAATGATACCTAGTCCGATAGGAACCAGAAGAAGCGGTTCGAAATCCTTCTTAATGGCAAGCCAGATAAAGAGGGCTCCCACTACAATCATGGCGAGATTTCCTGCCGTGGCATTTGCAAAGCCAGTATAGGTCAGGAACTCATTGAAGTTTTGTATGATGAAATCCATAATTTACTTTGAACTTTGAAAGTTGAACATTGATTTACTTTGAACTTTGAAAGTTGAACATTGAACTTTATGATTAGTATTCTTGTTAGAAAGAGTAATCATAGTTGTTCCTGCTTTATCGCTTATTAAGCGATTGTCACAAGCGTGTCTCCTTCCATCACAGCATCGCCCTTATTCACGTTGATGCTGGCAATGGTTCCCGAGGTTTCTGCATCGATGTTGTTCTGCATCTTCATAGCTTCGAGAACGACAACCGTATCGCCTGCGTTCACCTTGTCACCGACTTTTACCTTGATTTCGTTGATGGTGCCAGGCAGAGGGGCTACCACTGGCTTGCCGGAGGCTGTTTTTCCTGCGTTTCCTGTTTGCCCGCTGCTTGCTGCGGATTGCAAATCCGCAGATGCCTTCGCGCTCTGAGGGGCTGAAGAACTGTTGAATTCTTCACTCTTCACTCTTCGCTCTTCACTTAACTTTACTTTCTGCTTGCCAGCCTTAACCGGCTGTTTCATTTCCACTTCGAATGGAATTCCATTTACGGTAACATTGGCGATATTGCCTTCAATATCCTGTATTTCAACGACGTAATCTACGCCTTTAACCTTATATTCGTACTTTGCCATAGTTTCTATATTTTAACGTTGTTATTGTTGTTGTTGAATTTCGGAGCATTCCATCTGGTCTGTTTTGGCTTGATGGTGATAATGCCTGATTCTACATCGTGAACATCTTCCAGATATTCCTGTAGCGCAAGGGAAATGACTGCCATGTAAATCTCCTTATCAATACCCTTGGTTTCTAAACCATCTTTCAGAATCACGTTGGTCTTATGGCTGAGGTCTTGAGTAACCTCGATGGTCTTCTTTCCTGTCTTATATAATAAGGTGGCATGCTTCTCTGTAGCACGGGCGATGCGCTGTTTATGTTTCATGTAGGTTCCGAAAGCCCAGAACACGATGAAGAGGAGAGCGAGGCAGGCGAATACGATTCCCATTGAAAGTACGGCGATTCCTATTCCGTATGGGTCGCTTTTCTTCAATTGCTGGGCTTTACTCAAACCGGCGTTTTGTGGCAGATAACCTGGAGTTACTGATCCGGCAATGGCTTTCTCCCATGTCTTGAAGTCCTTACTCAGTTCAAAACTCTCATCGGCAGCCAACACTGGCACGCTTACGGAGTCTATCAGATCTACGGCGTTTCCATCATAAAGTGCTATCCAGTTGGGCTTCTTTTCCTGCAGAATAAGATTGAGATGAAAAGGTCCCGAGTTGGAAGAATTCTTTGCCTTCCAATGTTGTCCGTTCCTGCCATTCTGGTACCAGGAACTGCTGTCGAAGATAACGATGCTCTTCTTGCCTCCCAGTGTGGTTCGTGGTTCATTGTTAGGCAATGGACACATCAACTGTCGGCGAGCTTCAGGCGACATTTTCTTGTCGAGAACCCTTCGGTCGGTGGTTAGGAACATACCACGCACATTATACGTGGTAAAGGAGGAATTGCTCAATTCCACCCATGGTTTGTGCTGCCCGTACTCATCTACAAGATTGGTACGGTTGTCGGTCATCACCTCCGTAATACGGATACTTTTGGCTCCTTGACTCCAAGCGGGCAAGGACGTGATGACTAGCATGGTTATCAGAAATCCCAATTTCTTCATACGCTTACTAACGTTTATAGGGTTATTGTTTCATGTTTCGAAAAAATCTGCATCATATAGGAACGGTTACTGTTCCTAGAAGATTCATTAGGTTTGTTTCTTGTGCTCAAAGGTACGAAGATTTTCTGAAAAGACAACAAAAAAGGTGCACAAATTTTTATCTTTGTGCACCTCTTTTATAATTTATAACTATTACTAGTTGTTTTGTTAACTTTTGTAAGCCTTTATCCTCCGCAGAAGAACAGTACAACAATCTGAGCTGTAAAGATACGGAGGAACATACTCAATGGATATACAGTAGAGTAACCTACGGCTGGAGCCTCCTTAGAGCATGATGCGTTGGCATAAGCCAATGCTGGAGGGTCGGTATAAGTACCGGCAAGCATACCCATGATGGTGAAGTAGTTGAACTTGAACTTCAGTCGGGCGATGGTACCCACAATGAGGATAGGAATGATAGTGATGAGGAAACCGCATCCTACATATTTCAATCCGTCGCCCTGTACCACTGTATCCCAGAATCCAGCACCAGCCTTGATTCCCACACTTGCCAGGAAGAGTACCAAACCTATTTCTCGCAGCATCATATTAGCCGAAGTTGTGGTATAGGTTACCAGCTTCATGCGATAGCCGAAACGGCCGATGAGGATGGCGATAATCAGCGGACCACCTGCGATACCCAATTTCAGAGGTACAGGCATGCCTGGAATAGCAAATGGGAGAGAACCGAAGATGATACCGACCATGATACCGATAAAGATGGTAGCGATGTTTGGTGCATCAAGGCGCTTCACAGAGTTACCCATAATTTCTGCTACACGGTTTACGTTCTCTTCTGGACCTACAACCAAGATTTTATCACCCACGTGGAAGTGGTGGTTTCTGCCAGCAAAGATGTCCATACCCTGACGTGAGATACGGGTAACGTTTACACCGTATACACTGGAGAAGTGCATCTTACCGAGGGTCTTACCATTCATCTCTGGACGGGTAACGATGATACGGCGAGATACGAAATGTTGAACTTCATCCTTCTCGCGATCCCATTCTGCTTCTACTTCGGGACCGATGAAAGCCTTGATTGCTTCAGCATCTGCCTCTGCACAAACAACGAGCAACTCATCGCCAACCTCGAAATGTGTCTTGCTGTTAGGAATACTTACTACTCCGTCGTGGAGAATACGAGAGCAGACAATGTCTCGATTCAAGAACTCAGAAACCTCTCTCAAGGTTCTTCCAGTAATATAAGAGTTCTCAACGCGCAAGTGCATATTATGAGCCTTGGCATGAGGGTTAGCCGCGTCCTCATCGTTCAACTGCTGTTCCTCCTCATCTGTATCAATCTTACAGATGTACTTGATAAGGATGGTTGCACCGATGATACCAACTACACCGAGAGGGTAAGCGCAGGCATAACCGTTGGCGATACTAGGAGCGCCATTAGGGAAAACGCTGAGCAAAGCCTCGTTGGCGGCACCAAGACCAGGGGTGTTGGTAACGGCACCATAGAGCGTACCTACCATCATTGGCAGGTTGTTAGGATTGCTGGTGTCAAAAAAGAGGTAATAACATCCGAACATCACCAGGATGTTGAGCAAGATGGCAGAAGCCGACAACATATTGAGGGTTACACCACCTTTCTTAAAACTCTCGAAGAAACCTGGACCTACCTGCAAACCAATCATGAAGACGAAGAGAATCAATCCAAAGTCTTGTATGAAGGTGAGGATTTCTTTTGGACCTGTAAAGCCGACATGTCCAGCCAAGATACCAGCAAAGAGCACGAAGGTTACACCCAACGAGATGCCGAAAATCTTGATCTTGCCTAGATAGACACCAATGGCAATCACTATTGCATAGAGTAGGGCGATGTGTGCCACTGACTCCGTATTGGTGAAAAGATTAATAATCCAATCCATGAATTTGATTTAAAATTTTAATTTTATAATGATTAAAGGGAATTTTGAAAGATCGATTGTGTCTGTTTGGTATCTTTTCTTAATTAAGGTGTGTACCGGATATGGCTACCTTCGTTAGGATACCTATATCTGATAACTGAAAAATCGAGGACACCCACAATGGGATGCCCCCGAACTATGTATATAGATACCTATTGATTACTTCTCAATAGCTGCTACACCTGGCAATACCTTACCCTCGATAGCCTCGAGGAGAGCACCACCACCTGTAGAGATGTAAGATACCTGATCAGCCAAACCGAACTTGTTGATACAAGCTACAGAGTCACCACCACCGATGAGTGAGAATGCACCTTCCTTAGTAGCCTCAGCGATTGCGTCAGCAATAGCCTTAGAACCACCAGCGAAGTTGTCGAACTCGAATACACCTGCAGGACCATTCCAGAGGATAGTCTTGGCACCCTTGATGGCAGCTGCGAAAGCCTTGCGAGTCTCAGGACCTGCGTCCATACCCTCCCAACCGTCAGGGATGTTGTTAGATGGGCAAACCTGAGTATTGCAATCGTTCTTGAAGTCGTCACCGCAGATAGAGTCTGTGCCGAGTACGAGGTTTACACCGTTCTCCTTAGCCTTCTTGATTACGTCGAGAGCAACGTCGAGCTTGTCATCCTCGCAGATAGACATACCGATCTTGCCACCGAGAGCCTTAGAGAATGTATAAGTCATACCACCGCAGAGAATCAGGTTGTCAACCTTAGTCAACAGGTTCTCGATGATACCGATCTTAGTAGAAACCTTAGAACCACCCATGATAGCTGTGAATGGGCGCTTGATGTTGCCGAGAACTGCGTCAACAGCCTTTACCTCTTTCTCCATCAAGAAACCGAGCATCTTGTGATCCTTGTCGAATGAATCTGCGATAACAGCTGTAGAAGCGTGCTTGCGGTGAGCTGTACCGAATGCATCCATTACATATACATCAGCATAAGAAGCCAACTTAGCAGCGAACTTCTTCTGGCGCTCCTTCATCTCAGCCTTAGCAGCGTCGAACTCAGGTGTACCCTTCTCTACGCCAACTGGCTTGCCTTCCTCTTCTGGATAGAAACGAAGGTTCTCGAGCAAGAGAGCCTCACCTGGCTTCAAGGCAGCAGCCTCAGCATCAGCGTTACCGCAGTCCTTAGCGAACTTAACCTCTACACCGAGAGCGTCAGAAACGTTCTTTACAATCTGAGAGAGAGAAAGCTCTGGCTTAACCTTGCCCTTTGGCTTGCCCATGTGGCTCATCATGATGAGCGCACCGCCGTCAGCGAGTACCTTCTTCAAAGTAGGGAGGGCACCACGGATACGAGTGTCGTCTGTTACATTACCATTTTCATCCAATGGCACGTTGAAATCAACGCGTACGATTGCCTTGTGACCGGCAAAGTTAAAATTTTCAATCTTCATTTTTCCTAAATTTTATATTAGTTATTACTTAATTGTTTATTTTTCTTTTCTGAATTCCCGAGTAGATAGCTGCTTTTATTTGGAAACTTATCTGTATACAGACTGGTCTTTTCAGCACTGTTAATCTCGAGTCTTCCTTGAATTAAATATTTTTCAACTCAATGCGTAGGCAAAAGTAAGAAAAATAATTGGTATAGCCAAATGTTTGCCGACGTTTTAATCATTTTTTGTTCTAGATGGCAATGAATTGCAATATCTAGGTAGCAAAAAGCGTAACTGTGACGGTGCCAGTTACGCTTTTTGCCTTTTTTCTTTTTGTATCGTTACTTCTTTTCGCTTTTCTTTTTCTTCTTCTTCAATCTGTTGATTCCAAAGAAGTCACGCCAACCGTTGAAGTCTTTCTTCATGATGAGACCGAGGCCTTGTGTGTTAAGACTGTTACGGGTAAAGTAACGGTCGTTTGTCTGGTTGTACATTCGGATAGCCAAATTACCATTCGGGAAAATGAGGTATCTCATGTCAAAATCACCGATGAAACTCTGTGTGGCATTCGCATTGTCGCGATAGCCAAACTGACCATTGAACAACAGGCGGTTATTGAGCAGCTTGCCACTCAGGATACCCTCATACTCGGCATTATTGAAGCCTTCGTCACCCGTAGAAATATTTGCACCGAAATTCCAGTTGTTACTCTTTACGACATTGGAAAGTACAGTGTTTATCTGTTGTGAGATGGTGCCGCTCAGAAGACTCTGCATGGCTAATGATGTCTGACTCTGTTGGGCAGCATCTTCGCTTGCCTGATTGTTGTTTGTCTGTGAATAGAAGCGGCCGATTCCTAAGAGGTAGAGTACCTGCTGGTTCATCTCTTCCTGTGAATTGATGATAGAGTAAATCATCTGTTTAGCATCGCTGTTTACTGTTGGCAAATCCATGGAGAAGTCTACTTTCGGAGATTCCGGTGTGCCTGTGATATTCATCAGGCAGTCTACACGGATGTTGTTGCTGCTGAAAGATTTTCCTATGCTGAGGTCGCTCAGTGGTACACCGTTTACCGTGTATTTTGCCTGCAGATTGAGAGGAGCATTGTATGGATTTCCACCGAAGGCAATGGTTCCGCCATGCATGAATTCAAACTCCTTCTTGATAAGATTCTGGATTGTGAGTTTATACATGCCATGATCTACCACATAGTTGCCAAACATGTCGAATGCTCCTTTGTTATAGTAATTGGCTCTAATCACACCGTCTCCGTTCAGAGAGATATAGTCACCTGACTGCTCGTCCATAATGAGCTTCAGGGTGAGGTTCTGGTTGGTATTGATGAGGAAGTTGATGCGCATATCCGATGAGAAGTCGATGTCGTCATTATCTTCTTGATCCTTGAGTGTCATCTGCCTGTTGATACTGTCGGCAAGTTCCGGTACAATCTCATGCCAGTGTATAAAGCTCTTATCGCTGATGGCGTCAGGGCTGGCTACATTGTATACGAAGATACTTCCTTTTTCTGGTTCTGCATTGATGTCTATAATGGTTTCTCCGCTCTTGCCGTGAATGCCTACATCGCCTGTTGCATAAACCGTGCCATAGAAGGTGTTGTCTCCAAACTCATGGGTGTCATATCCCAGAAAATTACGAGCCTTCAGGTCAAGGTCGTAACTCAATTTGGTGAGGTGTTTATGGTGGATGCCGCCATTGACGATGGCAAAGTTGTTGTTGCGGTCGTAGATGGTATCTCCTTTTAACTGGATATCATCAGGAATGGCATGGGCACGCAGTCTGTTGAAAGTGTAGTCGGTATTCAGCTGCTTCATGTGCATCTTGCCATGCGCCACGATGTCGCCAACGAGGTTGATGTTGCTCAGATCGCCTACGACATTCAACTTTCCGTTGCCCCAAGCTTCTACGTTGTCCATAAAGCTGCCGCAGAAGTTCTCTATAAACTTCATGCTGGTTCCACTTGCATCAATACCAAGGTCTATATAATTGCGCTTAGGAGATACATAGCCGGCAATGAGGGTTTGGTGTTTTGGACCGTCATCTGCCACAGCGTTGATGTCAATCTGCTCCTGCTCCTTATTGTAGCATACATTGGCGTGCAATATACCCAACGGTCCATTCTCAAAGGTGAACTCCTTGACGTCCAGGTGAGCTTGTGCGTCAGGATCGTTGAAAATGCTTTTTACGATAGCCTTGCCCGAAGCTCTTCCGGTGAAGTCTACCGAATGGAAGTTGACCAGGTTCAGAATATACGCTACGTCTACATCCTTCAGGTCTGCCACAATAGAGTCTTCCTTGTTTGGAGTGGCGAGGCCGTCGATGATGATGTGCTGCTGGTTGTGACTTACGGCAAAATGATCTATCTCCAGATGATTCTTGCTGTATGTTATTTCTGAAGGATGTACTTCCCAAGGTTTGTCGCCAAGTTTAAACTGTGATGGCAATACGCTGATATGGGCTGTTGATACATCATTCTGATTCTTATAGAACTGAGCCAGCGATTGGAGAGTAGCATCTACTGGCAGTTTCTTGGAACGGTTGTCGTAATGCAACTGAGTGGCGAGGGTGTTGTTGGCTGCTGCCGCCTTGATGTTGACGATAGGACCAACTGTGCCCTGTGCTCCTTGCTGGATACTAGCCTTCAGTTTCAGTGTGTCGCCCTGAGTGTGAACATTAACCAAGCCGTTGCTGAATGCCTTTCCGTTATATACGAATCCTGGGATATTTGCATAGAGGTTGGCTGCTTTTTCCTTATCGGAAATCATGCCATCAGCATAGATTGGACTGTTGATGTCGAGAGGAATGCCGAGCATTCTTCTGAGTATCTCGGTAGAGCGAACCTCCAGGTTGATGGCAAAGTTGTTTCTGGCTTGATTCGAAATCTTGCCGATTCCTGGTAGGGTAGGCAGTTTGCTGGCCACTAAGTTCTTGCAGCTCTGATAGAGAGTTGCATAGTCGTACTGTCCCTTTACGTGGATATCTGCAAATGGAGCTTCCAGGTCGAAGTAGCTGTCGTTGCCTTCGTTCTTGGCACTCACACTGATATTGTCGAGTGTGTAGCTAGGGTCAGCCATCTTTATGCCTAAGATGCTAGGCAGAAGGTGGTTGATGTTGGCTGTAGCTGCATATTGCTTTTTCTTGATATGGTATTGTCCGCTTACCTGCAGGTCGATATTAGGGTCGGCAATGGCTGCCAATCCTTCCAGGAGTCCCTGGTTGTAGCTTCCGTCAATTTTGATGTTGCGATAGTTGTACTTGTTGAAGTTCAGTCTAGGAATGCTTCCTTTTGCAAAGAGGTGCTTCTTGGTGCCATGTATGTCGAGGGTGGCAGCCAGGATACCTAGCTGCTTGCTGTTGATTATTTTCCCAAGTAGAATACCCTTGGTGTCTATGTGCGCCAAGAGATTTTCACCTTTCTTTTCGGCTTTTAGACTGGCATTGCCCACATCGGTTCGCAGGTTGCCTTGTGTACCGATACTTGGTCCTTTACCATAAACGATACCTTTAAAATATATATCACCAAGGCGCAGTACTTCTTGTGGAATGTTGATTTTCTTGCCGAAGTTCTTGGCTATTTGTCTGATACCATCGCCCGATAGCTTAAGTGTGTTGATGTTTACATTCCAGTGGAGGTCGTTCCTGCTTCTTGCGCTTGAGCCATTCGTTGTCGTCTTGTCCTTTTCTTTCTTTGAGGCAAAGTCGAAGTTGGCTACTTTTCCGTTTGCGTTGAAAAAGATGCTTCCACTACGTGTTTTGAAGTTGAGGTTCGGACATCTGAGCGATGTGCTGGTGCCAGAGAAATTGCACTCAAGTGTTAACTCATCATCGAAGTTCCTAAGTGCAGGAACAAGGCAGGCAATGTCGGAAAGGGTTACCTGAGATGGTTTGATGCCTCCTTTGAATTGTAGGCTTGGCATCACAATCTTGCCTTCCTGCATGCGATAGGTGGCATGCAGATCCATCAACTCTACCTGTGAGTGGGGCAGTGCCAGATGGAAGTTTCTGAGGATGGCTTCCTGCTGGTTAATATCTACTTTGAAACGTAAATTCTTTAGTTGAAGTCCTGATTTATCCGAAAAAGATAATTTTTTGATAGCCAGGTGTATATCTGTATCGGTAAGATGGTCGAGAATGACGTGTGTTGACAATTCCCGGATGCCGATGTGCTTAAGCGAAAAAATACCATTTGTGGCTGCTACGTCTCGCTGGTTATAGGCAATTGCGCCATGACGGATGATAATGCTTCCGATGTGTAAATCGAGAGGAGTATGCTTGGTAGTATCTTTAGATGCCAGTGAATCGAGCAGGAACTGGAAGTTGGTCTTGCTTCTTGCATTCTGCTTGTAGAGGTTGGCATTCAATCCAAACAGTTGTGCTGAAGAAATGGAAATCTTTCCTTCCTTCAGCGGCAGAAGATCTATTTTTGCAGAAATGCGCGAAGCGTAGATCATGCTGTCTCCCTGCTGATCTTTCATCATCACGTCATCGATGATAATGCGGTTCAGAAAACCCAGGTTTACCTTCCCTATATTTACTTCTGTTCCAAACTTGTCCTTTAAAGCACTGGCTGCTTGAGAGCCAATGAAGGCTTGTACTGGTGGCAACTGCAACAGTACGATGAGCATGAAATAGATCGCAGCAAGCGTCCAGACAATGCCTATGATAATATGTTTAATGCGTTTCAGAGCTGATAAATTTTCTAGTTTATAAATCTTAAATAATGTTGAGCTACTGACTCATTTTTGTAAACTGCAAGTGTCAATTTCTCTTTTGCTTATTGCATAATCATTAAATTTTAGTGCAAAAGTACTCTATTTTTAGCGAATATTCGAATAATTCGCAGATTTTTCTTCCATATCTCACAAATTTTCACTATTTTTGCACCAATATTTGAATGTTTTGACTAATTTATAGAAGAAAAATAACGGCAACTTTAGAATGAAGTTTCTGAAATAATATGTAGAAAACGGTTTAGAATTAGAATATAAAGTATTTTTATAAATTTAAATGTAGTTATGGCAAATGTAATTAAGTTACGTAAAGGCTTGGACATAAACCTTACGGGTAAGGCTTCCAAGGATGTAACTGTTCCTGTGGCTCAGGCTAGCGAATATGCGTTGGTACCTGCTGCTTTCGAGGGCGTTACTCCTAAGGTTGTCGTACGCGAAGGTGACCATGTCAACGCCGGAGACGCCTTGTTTGTGAACAAGGCTTGCCCAGAGGTGAAGTTTGCCTCACCAGTGAGCGGTGAAGTCACTGCCATTGAGCGAGGTGAGCGCCGCAAGGTGCTATGCGTAAAGGTGAAAGCCGACGCTGTGCAGACCTCTACGGATTTTGGTGCTAAGAATGTGGATGCATTGGATGGCGAAGCTGTTAAGCAGGCATTGCTTGAGGCTGGTCTGTTCGGTTACATCAACCAGTTGCCTTATGCTGTGTCAACCACACCTGGTACAGAGCCTAAGGCGATTTTCGTGTCTGCACTTCGAGACATGCCTTTGGCTTCCGACTTTGAGGTGGAACTCGCTGGCAACGAGGATGCTTTCCAGGCAGGTTTGACAGCCTTGAGCAAGATTGCGAAAACTTATCTCGGTATTGGTGCTCAGCAGCAGAGTGCTGCTTTGACTGGCGCCAAGAATGTAGAGGTGAATGTGTTTGATGGTCCTTGTCCTGCAGGTAATGTGGGTGTTCAGGTGAACAACATCGATCCTGTTAATAAGGGTGAGGTGGTTTGGACCGTTGATCCTGCATCAGTTATTTTCTTTGGTCGTTTGTTCCTTACTGGCAAGGTTAACCTTCACAAGGTGGTTGCTGTTGCAGGTAGTGAGATGAAGAAGCCTGGTTATGCTGATGTATTGGTAGGTACACCGCTGAGTGCTTTTGTTGGCAATCAGTTGAAGGCTACAGAGCATGTACGTCTTATCAATGGTAATCCATTGACAGGTGTGAAGACTACTGTGTCAGATTACGTAGGTGGACACACATCAGAGATCACAGCCATCCCAGAGGGTGACGACTGCGACGAGATGCTGGGCTGGATTCTTCCACGCACCAACCAGTTCTCTACATCGCGTTCTTATCTCTCCTGGCTCTTCGGCAAGAAGAAGGAGTACAATCTCGATGCCCGCATCAAGGGTGGCGAGCGCCACATGATTATGAGCGGCGAGTACGACCAGGTTCTCCCTATGGACATCTTCGGTGAGTATCTCATCAAGGCAATCATCGCAGGCGATATCGACAAGCAGGAGCAGCTCGGTATCTATGAGGTTAGTCCTGAGGACTTTGCGGTAGCTGAGTTCGTGGATAGCTCTAAGCTCGAATTGCAGAAGATAGTACGTGAGGGCTTGAACACCCTGCGCAAGGAGAATGCTTAGTTTTTAGTACTGTTAATTATTTAAATAATGAGTGCATTAAGAAATTATCTCAATAAGATAAAGCCTAACTTCCAAGAGGGAGGTAAGCTGCATGCCTTCGAGAGCGTGTTTGACGGTTTTGAGAGCTTCCTGTACGTGCCTAATACGACAGCGAAGAGCGGAGCCAGCATCCACGATTCCATCGACTCGAAGCGCATCATGAGCTTTGTGGTAATCGCCCTGATTCCTGCTTTGCTCTTCGGTATGTATAATGTGGGATACCAGAATTTCAAGGCTGCAGGTACACTGGATGCTGCCAGCTTCATCGAGGTCTTCGGCTTCGGATTCCTGGCTGTCCTTCCTAAGTTGCTGGTTAGCTACATCGTGGGTCTCGGCATCGAGTTTGCCTGGGCTCAGTGGAAGCACGAGGAAATCCAGGAGGGTTACCTCGTCAGCGGTATCATCATCCCATTGATCATTCCTATCTCTACACCGTTGTGGATGCTCGCCCTGGCGTGCGCCTTCGCAGTTATCTTCTGCAAGGAAATCTTCGGTGGCACCGGTATGAACATCTTCAATGTGGCTGTAGGTGCCCGTATGTTCCTCTTCTTCTCATATCCATTGGCTATGAGTGGTGATAAGGTCTGGGTGGCTAAGGATGCTATCTTCGGTCTGGGTAACACCCTGCCTGATGGCTTCACAGCTGCTACTCCTCTCGGTCAGCTGGCTCAGGGCAGCATGCCTTCAGCTAGTCTCTGCGATTCTATCATCGGTTTCATTCCTGGCTGTATCGGTGAGACTTCAGTCATCGCTATCGCCATCGGTGCCATCATCCTTCTCTGGACAGGCATCGCATCTTGGAAGACCATGGGTTCAGTATTTGCAGGCGGCATCGTGATGGCGCTTATCTTCCAGGCTCTCGGCATGACTCCTATCGCCTGGTATGAGCACATCGTGCTGGGTGGTTTCTGCTTCGGTGCCGTGTTTATGGCTACCGACCCTGTAACTTCTGCCCGTACAGAAAAGGGTAAGTACTTCTACGGATTCTTCATCGGTGCCATCGCCGTCATCGTACGTGTGATGAACCCAGGTTATCCAGAGGGTATGATGCTCGCTATCTTCTTCGGCAACATGTTTGCTCCACTCATCGACTACTGTGTAGTTCAGGGCAACATCTCTCGCCGTGCTAAACGTGCTATTAAATAATGTAGGAGGAATGTAGATATGAAGACAAATTCAAATAGCTATACTATTATCTATTCGGTTATCATCGTGGTAATCGTGGCATTCCTGCTCGCGTTCGTGTCTTCTTCACTGAAGGCAACACAGGATGCCAACGTGGCTCTTGATACTCAGAAGCAGATTCTGAACTCCCTGAACCTGCGCGACCTTGACAACGCTACTGCGGCTGCCAAATATAAAGAGGTGGTGAAGGACGAGAAGGAGAAGGATGGCATGAAGTATTACGAGTGCGAGATTGATGGTCAGAAGAAGACCGTATACTCCGTAAAGGGTATGGGTCTTTGGGGCGGCATTTCAGGCTTCATCGCCGTGGATGCCGACAACAACACCATCTATGGCGTATATTTCAACCACGAAGGCGAGACAGCCGGACTCGGTGCTGAAATCAAGGACAACTTGAAGTGGCAGCAGAAGTTCCAGGGCAAGAAGATTCACAAGGATGGAGTAGAGGGCATCGCTCTGGGCGTTGAGAAAGACGCTCCTGCCGGCGACCCTAACAATGTGGATGCCGTTACCGGTGCTACATTGACATCCAACGGTGTGGATGCCATGCTCAAGGAAGGTCTTGCTAAATTCATTAAGTAACATTGAACGTTGAACATTGAAATTTGAACTTTATGATTAGCTTTCGAGCTTAGATGAAGTTTAGGGAGATATATACATATCATAAAGTTCAATGTTCAAAATTCAAAATTCAAAGTAAATAATATGGCATTATTTAGTAAACAAAATAAGGAGGCATTCATCAAGCCACTGAACGGCGACAACCCTATCCTCGTCCAGGTGCTTGGTATCTGTAGTGCCCTGGCTGTTACTTCCCAGCTGAAGCCAGCCATTGTGATGGGACTTGCCGTTACTATCATCACGGCATTCTCTAACGTGATTATTTCCATCATCCGCAACACCATCCCTCAGCGCATCCGTATCATCGTCCAGCTGGTGGTAGTGGCTGCCCTGGTTACCATCGTGAGCCAGGTGCTGAAGGCTTTCGCCTACGACGTGAGCGTGCAGCTCTCCGTATATGTGGGTCTGATCATCACCAACTGTATCCTGATGGGTCGCTTGGAGGCGTTCGCCATGATGAACAAGCCTTGGCCTTCATTCCTCGATGGTATAGGTAATGGTTTGGGTTACGCCCTCATCCTCGTGATTATGGGTGCTGTTCGTGAGTTCCTGGGCCGCGGCTCATTGCTCGGTTTCCAGCTGATTCCAGAGGGAGCTTACGACTTTGGATATGTTAACAACGGTATGATGACCATGCCAGCCATGGCATTGATTCTCGTTGGATGTGTAATCTGGGTACATCGTGCCTATATTTATAAGGAGGAGAAGTAAGATGGAGCACGCAATAAGTTTGTTTTTCCGTTCGATTTTCGTCGATAACATGATCTTCGCCTACTTCCTGGGTATGTGCTCATACTTGGCAGTATCCAAGAACGTGAAGACCTCTTTGGGCTTGGGCTTGGCAGTAACCTTCGTGTTGCTCATCACCGTGCCTGTAGATTACCTGTTGCAGACCAAGGTGCTCAGCGCCGATGGCATCCTGGGTGTTGACCTCACTTACCTGAGCTTCATCCTCTTCATCGCCGTCATCGCCGGTATCGTGCAGCTGGTCGAGATGATTGTAGAGAAGTTCTCACCATCGCTCTATGCAGCGCTGGGTATCTTCCTGCCATTGATTGCCGTAAACTGTGCCATCATGGGTGCATCGCTCTTCATGCAGCAGCGCATCCTGATGGAGCCTACCAATACTCAGGCTATCACCTCTGTATGGGATAGCATCGTTTATGCCGTAGGTTCCGGTCTGGGTTGGACTCTCGCCATCGTCCTGATGGGAGCCATCCGCGAGAAGATGCAGTATTGCGACGTGCCAAAGCCATTGCAGGGACTCGGCATCACATTTATCACAGTAGGCCTCATGGCAATGGCTATGCTTTGCTTCTCAGGCTTGAAAATCTAAAATAGGAGGACTATAGATATGGGTAATACATCATTTATATTGGCTAGTATCGGAGTTTTCCTCGTGGTGATTCTCCTGCTGGTTATCATCCTGCTCGTGGCTAAGAAGTATCTGAGCCCTAGCGGAAATGTAAATATCGAAATCAATGGCGACAAGACCATCAACGTGCCTCAGGGCAGCAGTTTGATGACTACGCTGAATGAGAACGGCATCTTCCTGCCTTCTGCCTGCGGCGGTAAGGCAAGCTGTGGCCAGTGTAAGGTTCAGGTGCTCGAGGGCGGCGGCGAGATTCTCGATTCAGAGAAGCCTCACTTCACCCGCAAGCAGATTAAGGACCACTGGCGTCTGGGATGCCAGTGCAAGGTGAAGGGCGACCTGAAGATCAAGGTGCCTGAGAGTGTGATGGGCGTGAAAGAGTGGGAGTGCGAGGTTATCTCCAACAAGAACGTTTCATCATTCATCAAGGAGTTCAAGGTGGCTCTGCCTCCAGGCGAGCACATGGACTTCGTTCCGGGTTCTTACGCTCAGATCAAGATTCCTGCATACGACTGCATCGATTACGACAAGGACTTCGACAAGGATCTCATTGGCGAGGAGTACATCGGAGCATGGAAGAAGTTCAACATTCTTTCCTTGAAGGCTCACAACCCAGAGCCTACCGTTCGTGCTTACTCTATGGCGAACTATCCTGACGAGGGTGACATCATCACCCTGACCGTACGTATCGCCACAACTCCATTCTTGCCACGTCCACAGGTTGGATTCCAGAACGTACCAACAGGTATCGCTTCTTCTTACATCTTCTCATTGAAGCCAGGCGACAAGGTAATGATGAGTGGTCCTTACGGCGACTTCCATCCTAACTTCACATCGGGCAAGGAGATGATCTGGATTGGTGGTGGTGCCGGTATGGCTCCATTGCGTGCGCAGATTATGCACATGACCAAGACTTTGCACACTACCGACCGTGAGCTTCACTTCTTCTACGGAGCGCGTGCATTGGGTGAGGCCTTCTTCCTGGAGGATTTCTGGGAGCTTGAGAAGGAATTCCCTAACTTCCACTTCCATCTTTCATTGGACCGCAAGGACCCAGTGGCAGATGCTCAGGGCGTGAAGTACTACGAGGGATTTGCTGTTAACTGCATCCGTGATACCTACTTGAAGGATCACGAGGCACCAGAGGATTGCGAGTACTATCTCTGCGGACCTCCAATGCTGATTAAGACCGTAACCGATTATCTGGATTCTCTGGGAGTAGATCCTGAGAGCATCATGTATGATAACTTCGGATAATCTGAAAGGTTCAGATATAAAATATAAGGCTGCAATGTGATGAACATTGCAGCCTTTATTTGTTTATGTCATATTGCGATCGTCTTCATTTTTGGGCACAAAAAAAGCGATGACCTTCACAGGCTACCGCTCCAAATCTTCAATAGGTATTAGTTTTCCTTAAGGTAAAAAGATTGTTTTCAGGATAACTGCTGCAAAGATATACATTTTTTTTAATATTAGCAAATTATTTGAGCAGTATTTTATAAAGGAATGTAGTGTGTGGGAACACAACAATGTTTATTAAAGTTCTTTAACTAAAAACTGATAAAAGATAATAAAAAAAGGGCCGAAACATCACGTCCCAGCCCAATTGTTGTACTCTCTAAAAACCATCTCGCTAGATGTAAAGAGAATACGGAAAAAAAAATTCTTTTTATTTCTGTTTCTTAATCTTTTCTACGTAAGCATCGATTACTGCTACGGCAGTAATGTTGACGATGTCCTGAACGCTGCTCTCAGAATCGGTGAAGTGAATAGGCTTGTTAAGACCCATCTGGATAGGACCGATGATTTCAGCCTCAGGATTCAATGCCTGGAGGAGCTTGTAAGCACCGTTGGCACTGCTCAGGTTAGGGAATACCAATGTGTTGACATCCTTGCCCTTGAGACGAGAGAATGGATACTTCTCATCGCGGAGATCCTTGTTGAGTGCGTAGTTCACCTGCATCTCACCGTCAATGGCAAGTTCTGGGAATTCCTTCTGCATCTCAGCAACAGCCTTCTTTACCTTGACAGGAGAACCTACGTTGTCGGTACCGAAGTTAGAGTAGCTCAACATGGCCATGACAGGCTCCTCGTTGAAGAACTTCACTGTTCCGGCAGACAACTTGGCGATGTCGGTCAGGACATCCTCGTCAGGGTGACGGTTAATCAATGTATCTGCAATGTAGTATACGCCCTTCTGGGTGTTGAGGATGTGCATGGTACCGAATGTCTTGTATTCGTCACGGATACCGATAACGTCCTTAGCCACCTTGATGGTATTGCTGTATTTAGTATAGAGACCAGTGATGAAAGCATCAGCATCACCCTGCTCAACCATAGACATACCGAAGTAGTTGCGCTCATACATCTTGTCGTAAGCCTCCTCGAAGCTGTAGCCCTCACGAGCACGCTTCTCAGCCAGGTGCTTGGCGAACTTGGCACGGCGACCCTGCTCGTTGTCTGCACGCATATCTACGATTTCGATGTCAGAGAGGTCGAGCTTCAGGCGGTTAGCCACACGGTTCAGACGATCTGGGTTACCCAGCAGGATAGGCTGGCAGATACCCTCGCTCTTAGCCTGAACGGCTGCCTTCAGCATGGTAGGGTTACCGCCCTCTGCGAATACTACGCGCTGTGGGTGAAGGCGGGCTGTGTCGTGGAGCTTGCGGGTAAGCTTGGTCTCCTGACCGAGCAACTGGCGCAACTGCTGCTTGTACTGCTCCCAGTCTGTGATAGGAGTACGTGCAACGCCACTGTCCATAGCAGCCTTGGCTACTGCTGCAGAAACCTCAGTAATCAAACGTGGGTCAACTGGCTTTGGAATGAAGTACTTAGGACCGAATGAAAGGTCGTTTACGTGGTAAACATCATTCACTACATCAGGTACAGGCTGCTTTGCCAAATCAGCGATAGCATGAACGGCAGCCATCTTCATCTCTTCGTTGATGGCGCGTGCGTGAACGTCGAGCGCACCACGGAAGATGTATGGGAAACCAATTACATTATTAATCTGGTTAGGATAGTCTGAACGGCCGGTAGACATCAGTACGTCTGGGCGGCTAGCCATGGCATCCTCGTAGCTGATTTCAGGAACAGGGTTGGCCAAAGCGAATACAACAGGGCTGTCAGCCATAGAGCGAACCATATCCTGAGTCAGTACATTGCCCTTGCTCAATCCAACGAATACGTCAGCACCCTTTATAGCCTCTTCCAGGGTATGGATGTCGCGGCGGTCGGTAGCAAACATCTTCTTCTGTTCGGTCAGGTTCTCACGGTCGCTTGTGATAACGCCCTTAGAGTCGAGCATCACGATGTTCTTGATCTGTGCACCGAGAGCAACATAGAGTTTTGTACAGCTGATAGCAGCAGCACCTGCACCGTTTACGACGATCTTTACGTTCTTGATGTCCTTGCCGGCCACTTCGAGAGCGTTCTTCAAACCGGCAGCAGAGATGATTGCCGTACCGTGCTGGTCATCGTGCATGACAGGGATGTCAAGGTTCTTCTTCAGGCGCTCCTCGATATAGAAGCACTGAGGTGCCTTGATGTCCTCCAGGTTGATACCACCAAATGTAGGAGCAATACGCTCTACGGTTTCGCAGAATTTCTCAGGGTCTTTTTCAGCCACTTCGATATCGAAAACGTCGATGCCGCCATAAATCTTGAAAAGCAATCCCTTGCCTTCCATAACTGGCTTTCCGCTCATGGCGCCAATGTCGCCAAGACCGAGCACGGCAGTTCCGTTACTAATTACTGCTACCAAGTTACCCTTGTCAGTATACTTGTATGCGTCATCTGGGTTTTGCTGAATCTCGAGGCAAGGGAATGCTACGCCTGGAGAGTAAGCAAGGCTCAGGTCTGTCTGTGTGTGGTAAGGTTTTGTAGGTTTTACCTCAATCTTACCAGGACGGCCATTCTCATGATAGAGGAGAGCCGCCTCTTTTGTGATTTTTACCATAATAATATATTGGTTTGAAGTTTTATTTTCTTACAGATTCGTGCTTTTAAGCAGCGATTTCTAAAAGTTTGTGCAAAGGTAATAAAAAACTTAGTAAAAACGAATGGTTTTTTATTTTTTTTTGTATCTTTGCACAAAAAAAAGTCTACAAAGCGTATAAATTGACATATAGATATGGCAGAAATTAATCAATACAGACAAGAGCTGAGAAATAAAATCATAGACTATGCCATGGCTGAGTTTTACAAACGAGGCGTAAAAGCGGTTAAGATGGATGAAATCTCTCGCGGACTTCATGTATCTAAGCGCACTGTTTATGAAATATTCGGTGACAAGGAGGAGCTTCTTCTTGCTGGCATGAAGATGCAGCAGGCGAAAGAACTACAGTCGCTGGAAGAGTTTGCCAATACGCAAGCCCGCAATGTGATTGATATCATCAGTTATGTGTATAAGCTGCAGATGCGTCGCAATGAGCAGGTGGGAGTGGTTTTCTATGAGGAGATCCATAAGATTCCCCGTGTTGTGGAATTCATGCGCGAGAATCATTCTAAGGAGTGTGAGGAGAGAAGCAAGTTTTTTGCTACAGGTGTGAAGGAGGGACTGTTCCGCCCTGATCTCAATTATGAGGTGTTGTCTGAAGTGGGGCATGTTACCATGGAAGAAATCATGCACCGTCAGCTTTATCGCACTTATTCGATGCAGGAACTTTTTGATAATTATGTGCTTACGGTTATCAGGGGCTTCTGTACTGAGCGTGGACTCATGGCGCTGGATAGGGCTTTGGCTGGTCTGTAAAGCTGCAGCCCCTCTAGGGGCTTCCTCTAACTTCCTTTAACTTCCCCCTATGCGAAAGCCCAGTCTATTACTGTTTGTAAATCCAATATAAGATTTTGTTGATGATTCGGGTATAGAATCTGAACCATCTGTAGCTTGTTACGGGTTTGCCACCGAAGTTGAGGAGGAATTCCCTGTATAGATTCTGCTTCCAGGGCAAACCCGCATCCATGAAGCGGAAATGGGCGTAGCCGTGCTCATGGGCATACTTCAGGGCATACCAGATTGTCATGGCTTCTGGATGCAGATGGAGGCGGCTCTTGCGCTTGCCCACTGCATAAAGAAGGTAGGCATTGCCCTGGAAGAAGACGCAGGCGCAGCCTCCTATCACTTTCCCCTTGTATGTGGTAACGAAGATTCTGCTCTCGGGGTTTCCTGCAAAGTGCATGAAAAACTCCTTAGCTGGGACAAATCTTCTCAGCTTGAACCGATAGAAATTCTTGAGCATCCGGTAGAAGAGGGCGATGTCCTGAGCCGATGTGGCTTCGTGGCTTTCCACTCCCTTTGCCGTCATGCGCTCTACTATGTTTGCCGTCTTGGCAGAGAGTCTGTTTTCCGGTGCCTTGCTGTGGAGCGAATGGTGTATTTCCTGCCAGGCGATAGGGAAGTAGCCCAGTCTGCGGAAGAAGCGATAGCCGAACATTTTCTTCTTCATGTCCGAAAATTCGATGTAGAAGCAGAGGCGGTGGCGAAGCTGCAGGGTGATGGCCTTCAGCAGCAGTGGAAAGAGGGTTTCTGTCTCCGTCTCGTCCGCATAGCATCCTTCCCCATGCGCATGCGCGTGCGTATATAAATAAGGTGGAAAGAGCGAACCTCGTCTGCGTACGATGACGAGCAGCTGTCCTCTTACTTCGCCGTCTCTGGTTGCTACGGCCATGTAAGGGGTGTCTTTGGGTGTCTGTTCCTCTATCAGGAACAGTGTTTTGCTGTGAAAGAAGTTGCCTTCCAGGAGTTCGGGCAACTCATTGCTTTCTGTATATATCCTGATGCTGAAATCATTCATATCTTTCTCTTTCTTCTGTTTTTTGCAAAAATAATAAATTAATCATAAAAATGCAAGTCTTTTATCAAAAGTATGACTTATTTTTAGTATTTTTGCACATTATGAAGATAATTATGATAGGTGCTGGCAATTTAGCCACCAGTTTGGCTGTGGCTTTAACCGATGCCGGTCACGATATTTTACAGGTTTATAGTAGGACGATGCAGTCGGCTCAGACTTTGGCAACGATTGCAGGCGGGGCTGCTGTCACCGATATTTCCCAGGTGAGAGCCGATGCTGATGTCTATATACTTTCCGTGAAGGACGATGCGCTTCCAGTGCTTATTCCTCAGCTTTGCAGGGGCAGGGAAGACAAGCTGTTCCTTCATACCGCAGGTTCTGTTTCCATAGATGTTTTCCAGGGTATGGCCCGCCATTACGGTGTGTTTTATCCTATGCAGACGTTCTCCAGGCAGAAGCGTGTCTCCTTCGAAGAGATTCCTTGTTTTATAGAGGGTTCGGGCGAAGAGGAGACAGCTGCCATCGAGGCGTTGGCTTCTCAGTTGAGCCATCGGGTTTACCGTTTGTCGAGTGAGGCTCGCAAGTATCTGCATCTCTCTGCCGTCTTTGCCTGCAATTTTGTGAATCATTGTTATGCCATCAGTGCCGAGCTTCTTGAGAAGCATGGTATTCCGTTCGATGTGATGCTTCCGCTGATTGACGAGACGGCAGCCAAGGTGCATCAGATGTCACCGAAGGATGCACAGACCGGTCCGGCGGTAAGATATGATGAGAATGTAATCAGGGCGCAGAGCCAGCTTCTCAGGAATAATCCGCTGGTGAAGGATATCTATGACAGAATGAGCATGAATATACACCGTTTAAGTGAAGAAGTATGATAAATTACGATTTAGATAAGATAAAGGCCGTTATTTTTGATGTGGATGGCGTGTTGTCTAGACAGACCATTACGCTAGCCAGTTCGGGCGAACCTCTTCGCACGGTTAACATCAAGGACGGCTATGCCATTCAGTTGGCTCAGAAGATGGGATTGCGCATAGCCATTCTCACGGGTGGTACTACCGAGGCGATACGCAAGCGTTATGAAGGTTTGGGCGTAGAGGATATTTTCATGGGATGTGCTGTGAAGATTCATACCTACGATGAGTTCCTGGCGAAGTATCAGCTTTCGGATGAGGAGATTATCTATGTAGGAGATGATATTCCTGATTATGAGGTCATGCGCCGTTGCGGATGTCCATGTTGTCCTGCTGATGCCTGTTCGGATATCAAGTCTATTTCCCGCTACATCTCTTCAGCCAATGGTGGCGAAGGAGTGGGCAGGGATATTGTAGAGCAGGTGCTTCGTGCCAAGGGCCATTGGCTTTCCAATGCCAAGGCCTTTGGATGGTAATCATAAAGTTTCAAGTTCCAAGTTCCAAGTTCAAAGTAAGATGAATTATAAGATCATTTTGGCGAGTAATTCGCCACGCCGCAGGGAACTGCTGGCCGGATTGGATATTCCTTTCGAGGTAAAGGTTATCAAGGGCATTGATGAGAGCTATCCTGAATCTCTTGATGCCTATGAGGTGGCAGAATATATTTCCAGTAAGAAGGCAGAGGCTTATCGGAGCCTTCTGGATGAAGAACCTTCTGGAAAAGCTTCAGAAGAACAGGGTGAGGATGCAGCCCAGACGCTCATTCTTACTGCTGATACCGTTGTGATTGCCCCAACTGCTGACGAGCAGAACGATCAGGAGGGAAAGGGCGTAATTCTCGGAAAACCGAAGGATGAGGAGGATGCCGTGCGCATGCTACGGATGCTGAGCGGCAAGACCCATCATGTGGTAACGGGCGTATGTCTGACTACCCGCAGTCAGCAGCGCCATTTCTCGGTTACTACCGAGGTAACGTTCAAGCAGCTCAGTGATGCAGAAATCAGATATTATATCTCGCATTACAAGCCTTTCGACAAGGCAGGAGCCTATGGCATTCAGGAATGGATTGGCTATATCGGATGCACCGGATTGAAGGGCAGCTATTTCAATGTAATGGGCCTTCCCGTACAGCGCATCTATGAAGAAATAGCCAGAATGTAATACGTATGATTGTAAGCGGTTTTCTCGCTGAAATCGCTGGAATGAAAGCTGAAAAGGCGCAAAAGTGAAAGAATGTACGGCAATTTAGATTTTTTAAAATTTGATTTTTCCTCATATCATAAATTATGACTATCTTTGTGCGTTTTATGTAACTAACGAAGAAATATGAGTGAAAAAATGAAAGCCCAGGCAAGAGAAATCCTGGACCAGTATCTGGAGTCAAACCTGCATCGTAAGACCCCGGAAAGATATGCCATCCTTGATGCTGTCTTCAGCATGAGAGGACATTTTACATTAGAGGAGCTGGGTGCTGCTCTGGAAAGGAAGAATTTCAGAGTGAGCAGAGCCACGCTCTATAATACCATCCATCTCTTCCTGGAGTTGAGATTGGTGGTGAGACATAGTCTGGTGGATGGAACCAAGTACGAGGCCAGTTCCAGCAACGAGAACCACGTGCATCAGGTATGCACCGTATGCGGAAGAGTTACCGAGGTGCAGGCACCCCTGGTGACGGCAGCCATTAACGAGACAAGATTGCAGCGGTTCCGCAAGGACGCCTTCGTGCTGTATATCTATGGCGTGTGCAGTGCTTGCCAGGCTAAGATTACGCGACTCCGCAACAACAAGAACGAAAAGTCTAAATAATTTTATATTAAAATAAAATGAACACAGGTAAAGTAGATGTCCTACTGGGTTTGCAGTGGGGCGATGAAGGTAAAGGTAAGGTGGTTGACGTGTTGACCCCTAAGTATGATGTCATTGCTCGTTTCCAGGGTGGTCCTAACGCAGGTCATACCCTCGAGTTCGAAGGCGAGAAGTATGTGCTCCGCTCTATCCCTTCTGGTATTTTCCAGGGTGGTAAGGTGAACATCATTGGTAATGGCGTAGTCTTGGCTCCAGACCTCTTCATGGGCGAAGCTAAGGATTTGGAGAAGAGCGGTCACGACCTCAAGAGTCGTCTCTTCATCTCTAAGAAGGCTCATCTCATCATGCCTACTCATCGTGTGCTCGATGCTGCTATCGAGGCTTCTAAGGGTAAGAACAAGGTGGGTACTACCGGTAAAGGTATCGGTCCTACTTATACAGATAAGGTGAGCCGTACCGGTCTCCGCGTTGGCGATATCCTCGACAATTTCGAGGAGAAGTATGCTGCTCATAAGGCTGCTCATCTTAAGACCATCGCTAGTCTCGGTTATACCGACTTCGATATCACAGAGGTTGAGAAGACCTGGATGGAGGGTGTCGAATACTTGAAGCAGTTCAAGTTCATCGATAGTGAGGTGGAAATCAACAAGGTGCTCCGTTCCGGCAAGGATATTCTCTGCGAGGGTGCTCAGGGTACCATGCTCGATGTTGACTTCGGTTCTTATCCTTTCGTTACCTCTTCTAATACCATCTGTGCTGGTGCCTGCATCGGTCTGGGTGTCGGTCCTAACCGCATCGGTAATGTTTATGGTATCATGAAGGCTTACTGTACCCGTGTTGGTGCAGGTCCATTCCCTACAGAGCTCTTCGACGAGACAGGTGCCAAGATCCGTGACATCGGTCATGAGTATGGTGCTGTTACCGGTCGTGAGCGTCGTTGCGGCTGGTGCGACCTCGTACAGCTCAAGTATTCTGTCATGGTGAACGGTGTTACCGAGCTCATCATGATGAAGAGCGACGTGCTCGATGGCTTCGATACCATCAAGGCCTGCGTGGCATATAAGTTGAAGGACGGTTCTGTTACCACCGATTTCCCATACGAAATCGATGATGTTGAGCCAGTTTACAAGGAGTTCAAGGGCTGGAAGACAGATATGACCCAGTTCACTTCTGAGGATCAGTTCCCACAGGAGTTCAAGGACTACATTGCATTCATCGAGGAGTTCCTCGAGACCAAGATTGGCATCATCTCAATCGGTCCAGACCGTGCTCAGACTATCGTACGTAAATAATTTTATAGTGATTAATGTTTAGTGATTAATGTTTACTTTGAGGGGTTAACATTGCACTGAACATTAATCACTAATCATTAAACAATAAACATTAATAAATGGCTCAGAAACCAAGTATACCAAAGGGCACGAGAGATTTTGGTCCTGTAGAGATGGCGAAGCGCAATTACATCTTCAATACCATCAAGGACGTATATGCCCTTTACGGATTCCAGCAGATTGAGACTCCTGCCATGGAGACCCTTCAGACATTGATGGGAAAATATGGCGAGGAGGGCGACAAGCTGCTCTTTAAGATTTTGAATTCAGGAGACTATATGAATAAGGTGAGCGATGAGGACATTCATTCGCTCGGATCGCTCAAGTTGGCTGCCAAGCTCTGCGAAAAGGGACTTCGCTACGACTTGACTGTACCTTTTGCCCGTTACGTTGTCCAGCATCGTGAAGAACTCCAGATGCCTTTCAAGCGCTATCAGATTCAGCCAGTATGGCGTGCTGACCGCCCACAGAAGGGTCGTTACCGTGAGTTCTATCAGTGTGATGCCGATGTGGTTGGCTCTGATTCTCTTCTCAACGAGGTAGAGCTGATGCAGATTGTGGATACCGTCTTCACCAAGTTTGGCGTGCGCGTATGCATCAAGATCAACAACCGCAAGATTCTGACTGGTATCGCTGAGGTTATCGGTGAGGCTGAGAAGATTGTAGACATCACCGTGGCTATCGACAAGCTCGACAAGATTGGTCTCGACAATGTTAACGAGGAACTTCGTCAGGATGGTATCTCTGAAGAAGCGATAGAGAAGTTGCAGCCAATCATCTCTCTGTCAGGCACAAACGATGAGAAGCTTGAAGTAATTTCTAAGGTTCTCGAAGGCTCGGAAGTGGGCTTGAAGGGAGTAGAGGAAACCAAGTTTATCCTCGATACCTTGAAGGCTGTAGGTCTGAAGAACGAGATAGAGCTCGACCTTACCCTGGCTCGTGGCTTGAACTATTATACCGGAGCCATCTTCGAGGTGAAGGCGCTCGATACTCCTATGGGCAGTATCACCGGTGGTGGCCGTTATGACAACCTTACCGGCATCTTCGGTCTTCCAGGCTTGAGTGGTGTAGGTATCAGTTTCGGTGCCGACCGCATCTACGATGTGCTGAATGCGCTCGATCTCTATCCTAAGGAGGCGGTGAATACCACCCAGGTGCTCTTCATCAATTTCGGTGAGAAGGAGACTGCCTACTGTCTGCCTGTCGTCAGTGCAGCCCGTGCAGCCGGTATCCGTACTGAGATTTTCCCTGATAAGGCGAAGATGAAGAAGCAGATGAGCTATGCCAATGCCAAGAACATTCCGTTCGTAGTGCTTGCAGGCGAGAACGAGATGGCTCAGGGCAAGGTTACATTGAAGAATATGGAAAGCGGTGAACAGACCTTGGTTTCTACCGAGGAGCTGATTGCTGCTGTAAAGAAATAAAAATTTAGTTGTTATATATAGGTCTCGTCCTCTCATGCTTGTGTATGTGAATATATGGTATGGCAGGGCGAGTCTTTTTTTATTCTGTAATGACAAATTCTTAAACTACAAAAACAATGAAGAAAATAAAGGCTATTTTATGTGTCTTCCTGTTGGCTTTGTTGATGACATCCAGCACGAAGACCACTACCATCTTTGTGATTGGTGATTCTACCGCAGCCGAGAAGGGCAATTACAAGACGAGTCCTGAGCGAGGCTGGGGTATGGTTTTGCAGGGTTGTTTCGATGACAGGATCATCGTAGACAATCATGCCGTCAACGGTCGTTCTTCCCTGAGCTTCATCAACGAAGGCCGCTGGCAGAAGGTATTGGACAAGATCCAGCCGGGCGATTATGTCTTCATCCAGTTCGGACATAACGACGAAAAGCCGAAGCCAGACCGTCATACCGATCCGGGTTCTACCTTTGATGCCAATCTCGCCAAGTACGTGAACGAGACCCGTGCCAAGGGCGGTATTCCGGTACTTTTCAATGCCGTAGTGCGTCGTTGCTATTATTCCGGAGAATTGAAGAATGATGATGATGAGAAGCTGCGCAACAAGAAGTATGACGGCAAGGAGCTCATCAACAGCGATACCCTGATAGATACGCATGGCGCCTATGTGGTAGCGCCTCGTCATGTGGCAAAGGCATTGAATGTTCCTTTCGTTGATGCCACCAAGGTTACCCACGACATAGAGACCAGCATGGGCATCGAGGGCAGCCGCAAGCTTCACATGTGGTTCCTGCCAGGCGAGAACCCACAGGTTCCCGCTGGCAAGAAAGACAATACACATTATAATATCTATGGAGCCCGCATCGTAGCCAACGCTTTGGCTGATGAAATAGGCAAGCAGGTTCCGGCACTCAAGAAACACGTCCGTCATTTCGACCATGTGATATCCAAGGAGGGTAGAGGTGATTTCTTTACGCTTCAGGAAGCGGTAGATGCCATTCCGGCAGGTAAGAAGACTACCATCCTCATTCTGGGTGGTGACTGGAAGAAGCCAGTCCGCATGGATGGAAAGAAGATTAAGTTCGTGAAGTATTTCGGCGCAACCATCAGATAATGGATTCCTGCGCCAGCCATGCCTTGACGTCGAAGCAAGGACATTCCTTTCTGACGTAAGGCAGATCGCGATGACCCAGAATTCTGGCACCAGGATAGCTGAGAATCAGACTCTTGAGGAGCGTCTTCAGCGAGTCCTTCTGTGCCGGGGTTCGGGTATCGGCAGGCTGTCCGTTCTCGTCCAGTCCGCCCTCATAGCAAACCCCGATGGAATGGGCGTTGTAGTGGCGGGCATGGGCACCGATCTTGTTCTCCGGACGGCAGGGATAGATAACACCGTCCTTGGTGATGTAGAAGTGATAGCCTATTCCAGTGAAACCGCGGGCACGGTGGCTTGCTTCCAGATCTTCTACCGTGAAGTTCCGGGTAACGCGGGTGGCACTGCAATGTACCACAATCAATGAGATTTTTCTACTGTTCTGCATAATCAAAGCGTTTTTTAGTGGTTAATTTAGTTCTACTTGCAGCTGGATACAAAGAAAGAGCTGGCGATGGCAGTAAGTACAGTGATGATGAAATTAATGACAGCTTTCCAATTGATCTTTTTCATTTTTTTTAAGTGTTTTTTTAGGGGTTGATAACCCTGGCGAAGGAAATACCCAAGCACCCGTACATGATGATGCAACTGTATGGACTTGTCGGGGCTAAGTATGTTGCCCCCTCTTTTTTATCATCGGAATGCTCCTGTCGCATTCCTTCGCCCGGTTATCTAACCATTAGTTCTTAAATCGATTTCGTATCGTATCTCTGTTTTCTCTTTCTTTCGGTCTACAAGCCTACGTCTCCGCTTTCAGACCCCTGTTCCTTGCCGGAATCCGATCCGCTTTGGTTACCGGAATCCGAGCCGGTGTTGGAACCGGAATCGGTGCCGGGATCCGAACCAGGAGTCTTGCTCTCCTTCTTCTTGGTGAGGTCCTTCACGTTCTTGAGCGTAGCCTCCAGGTCAAGCTGGTTGTTGGAGAACTTACCCGTGGCGCGTGCACGGAGTCTCACTCCGTCAATATGGTTAGCCACGCTGAACTCCTCCTCGCTGTCGGCTCCCTTCTTTGGTCGGATTCCGATGCTGAAAATTGCGAGGTTCTCAATCTTGACCGCCACGTTCTGCATGACCAGTTCTCTAACGCAGACCACCATGTCGGTGAGGATACCTCTGATGGTACCGGCCGAGAATGGGGTGTTGTGAGAAGCCATGTGCTCTGCCAGTTCGGCGATGCCGATGGTGTGGGTCACAACAGGTCTTGCATAAAACTTGCCGAACGCCTTCTTGATGAGGCTGTTGGCACACTTAACTAATTTGAACAACAACATAACAAAAATTTTTTAGTGATTAATAATTTAGTGATTTAACTCCTGCCAATCTCTCTTGATTGACAATGCAAAGATACAACATTTGCGTGGTGCTATTTAGGGTTAACGAGAAATGTGAGAATAATGAGAAATAAAGTTGTCCCACAGATTGTTTTTTTAAGTCCCACAGATTGTTTTTTTAAGTCCCACAGATTTCACATTAAGTCCCACAGATTTCACAGATTAACACAGAACATTCTGATGATAATGGGAAAATAAAATCTGTGTAAATCTGTGAAATCTGTGGGACTAAAAAAATCAATCCGTGCGAGGGCGGATTCTACGGCTCGTCCAGGTATTCGAAGATGAGTTCTACCTGGTGGCGGGTGAAGTAGTGGAGGCGCTTGCACTGCTGGGGACCATAAATGGCGGCAAACAGGGCGGGAATGCGCTTGATCCAGCGTGATAGGCGGGCTAGAGCCGCCTTTTCCGTTGCCTTGGGAAAGTAGAGCATCGCAAGCTCTGCCTTATCGTAATTTCTGACTTCTATCATAGGCTATTTAATCATTTTATAGGTTTCATTTAAAAACTCCGGGAAATTTTAAAATCTCTCTGAAAGATAGGAAATTATCTCTGAGAGATAAAAAAATATCTCTCAGGGAGAAATTGTTTTCTCTGTAGGATAGGGGGCTTATCTACCCTTATCCATCAGGTCTCTGTCGGTAGGCAGGATTTCCGAAACAATCCATTTGTTGCCGTCCTCTTCGTGCTTCTGCTGGAAGCCGAGATTCTGCATCGTCTGGCTGATGTCACGGTTTGACATCGTGTCGCGGAAGATGGAATTGGTGCAGATGCGCTCCAGAATATCACTGGTGCGGCGACGGAAGATGTTCTGGACAGGCGTATCCTCATCGGGAACCTTGTAGAACTTGAGGATTCTTTCGGCTATGTAGTCGTTCACCTGGAACAGTTTGTTGCGCACCGACTGGCGCTTGATTTCCTCATCGGTGAGCCAGTATTTCCAGTCGTCCTCCGTCAGTCCCTTCTTCTTCTTTTCGAGCACCTTCCTGGCAAGTGCCACCGCCTGGGAGTAGATGCCCTCATAGTTGAAGGGATGGGTATAGGGATTTTCTATCTTCCGGATATGCCATGTCATGTATCTGCGGCTTTCGTCCTCAGGGATGATATGGACATTGTTGCTCGTGGCACAGAAGGAGGCATTCCTCTTCAGCTGGCAGCTGTACATGTGGTAGGGGATGCGATAGGTCACTGCCATCTTGGTGATGCTGCTCTTCAGCGAATTCAGGTTCTTGCCATGGGGCACTCCGAACTCGTCCAGCAGTACCAGTCCCTTCGAGGCTATCAGCTCCAGGAATTCCTTCGACTTGTAGTCGCCCGCCGAGTCGTTGGCGAAGTATTCTCGCAGCGATGGCGGGAGGAGGCGTTCGAAGAAGGTGGTCTTGAAGATGCCGCCCTTGCCCACGAAGATGAGGATAGCCTGGTTGGCGGTGTGGCTGGTGGTCCATTCCACAATCATTCCTACAAACCATTTCTTGAAAATCTCAACGAATTCCTCTTCCGTATGATAGTTGTCGGGACAGTCCATCACGGTCACCTTTCGGGCGAGTTCCGCGATATAGTCGGGGTCGCCCTCATGCCAGGGTGGCAGGTCCTTGAGATAATCCTCCATCGGGTTGTAGTCGACGCTGAACTCGCTGTTCACGATGATGTTGAGTCGCTTGGTCGAGGTTCTGATTCCGTCCTTTTCCATTCTGAGAAAGATGGAGTTCATGATGGAATCCTCCACGTCGGTCCAGCGGTAGTACTTGGTCTTTCCCACATAGCGTCCCCTGAGCTGCAGCTTGTTGGTGATGGTGTTGTGGCGGAAGTCGTAGTTGGTCTCCAGCCATTGCATGACGTTTTTGGTGGATGCGAGTTTTTTTGTGTTTCCTTTAGGCATTTCGCAGCTCCAGCATCCCTGGCTTTCCGTATGGTTGTATACCCAGTCAATCACCTGCTGTGTTCCGTCGTGTGCGGCATATTCCTTCGTCATCCATTGTTCCACATCCTCCTTCCTTGCCCCGTAGTTGTGGCAGAAGGTGGCAAACTGCATGACGAATTCATGCCGATGTCCCGTTTCGAACTGTACATACCAGTTTTTCGACATCTCTTCCACTTTTCTGATGATCTCTTCCGAGTTGGGTGGTGTCGTGTTTTGATGTTCCTCAGCCGCAGGGGCATCTTTTCCAGCCTTACGCTTTCTAGGCGGCTTGCGTTTCTCTTCCTCCTTCTTCTCTTCGTTGCGGATGAAGTCTTCGGTCTCTTCCGGCGTCACGTCAATTGCCGTGGCATCCCATTGGAAGTAGGCATTCTCGTCGTGCGCCAGACCGCAGATTCGGGTCATGTTGGTGCACTGTCTGTCAGCCTTCAGTCCGAGTGCTTCGTCATACAGTTTCATCGCCTTGGTGATGGCTATATGGTGCAGGTCGGTGGCTGCCAGAGGACAGCCTTTGGGTCGGGTGTATCGGCACAGGATTCTGATTCCCGTTCCGCTGATGGTCCGGTAAGCCGCCATGGTGTTCCTGATGCCTTTCACCTTCTCCATTGCCAGCTCCACCTGTTCCGGTGTGAGGTGGTCATAGTCCAGCATGAGCCAGTAGGTTTCCCATCCGAAGTCTTCCAGCTTCTTTCCAGTGCGCATGAATTGGATAGAAGGGCAGATGCCATGCGATCTCTGCTTTCTTGTCTTTGCCAGCATTCTGTCTATCTTGGCATCAATTCTATACCCTTCCGTATTCTGCTGGGTATAGACATCTTTTGTGATGAGTTCCTCCAGTTTCTGAAGGCTTTCCAGGGGCCGGTTGATTGTCGTGTTCAACGTCTCGAAAAACGATGGCAGTTTGTCCTGTCCTTCTTTTTGATTTATCTTCATACTCAGAAAATTTTTAGTGGCGGCTTGCTTTTTAGGGTAGGTCGTCGATGATTATTACCGCCACAAAGATAGCATTATTTTTCGAGAAATGCAAATCCGTCTTACGAACGGCATCCTATGTTTTACGAACGACCTGTTCCCGCATCAGCGAGCCCTTGTCAAAGCTTATTTTTTTCTGAGAAAGATGCATTGCTTCCGAAATTCATCCTTGTATGTTCGCCCGATAGTGAATTTCTGTTTCGGTCCCAGCGGCACCGTCAGTTCAGCCATCGACACTGTCAGCTCGTTTCCAACCATTGACAGGATGTAATGGCAATTGACGGCAATGGAACGGTTGATTCTGATAAACGAGTCGCAATGGACAGCCTCTACCTGTTCGTGGGTGGTTTTCAGATTAGACGTAACCGTTACCACTCTGCCGTAGAAGCTGTGGAGTTTGGTATACGACCCATTAGCTTCCAGGTATACCACGTCATGGATAGCCATTAGCTGCGTTCCGTTTTCTCCTTTCACTTCGAAGAGTTTCTTCGTCAGTTCAATCTCATCTGTTTGAATTTTATTTTCGGTCATAATTGTTAATGTTTGAATAATTTTGCAAAGCAACAATTTTTTTTTGAGATAAGCAAATATGTCTTACGAACGACATGCAGTGTCTTACGAACGACATTTCCTGTTGGCGTTTTTCTTATCAAAAAATATGGAAACAATGGGAAAATGGGCGAAATAAAAAAATAGGACACGGAAACTGAAGGAACTGAAGGCAAGGTTTCTGGGAGTGTTAAAATGGGGTTAAAAAGTAAAGAGAATGAACAAAAAATGGGGCTGAAGGACTGAAGGCAGTTTTTCAAAATAATAATATCCTATCAAAAACTGCATTTTAACACTTGGTACAAATATCGGGTAGTATTCTAATAATCAGATAATTACCTCATATTTGCTCTACGCTGCATATAAAAATGAATTTTTAATTTCAGATTTCAGTTTTTTTTTGTGACCCTTCCTTCACATCCTTCAGTTTTTCATGGGGTATCCTTCAGTTAGAATCCTTTACAAATTCGTCACCCCACAGATTGTTTTTTTTAAAGTCCCGCAGATTATTATTTTTAAGTCCCACAGATTTCACAGATTTACACAGATACTTTTTATCTTTTAAGTCCCACAGATTTCACAGATTTACACAGA
>ERZ1673741.136-NODE-136-length-98799-cov-19.105343_pt1 | contig 98799 bp, 157 predicted proteins | sample MGYA00580209_ERZ1673741 | MGnify/ENA primary metagenome ERZ1673741 (study PRJEB41218, sample SAMN15661754) | gut metagenome | host: Homo sapiens | place: Canada: London | collected 2015-08-20/2019-03-30 | study: EMG produced TPA metagenomics assembly of... | reverse complement strand
TAGATTTTTCAAAAGATAAATCTTCTTTAGTTCTAATAAGGCTGTTTAATACATTAATACAATGTTCTGTAATGTCTTTATTGTTACATGTTGTAGATATTTCATACTCTACACTATGTATATCTATCAGTATTCCTGCACTTATTTCAAATGCAGCATTACTCATTAAACTGATGAGATTATTCACTTCGGTTGTATTCATATACTTGATATATATTATGATTAAAATTCGACTATCTTAATCTATTGCTTTCAATGTTATGGTCGGAATGAGGGGTTACCCCCTCATATCCTTAGCGACGTCTACGGCGTGGTTGAATTTGTTCTTCTTCGAACTCATTTGTTAGCAATTCATCTCCGCCAGTTTGGTCATTTTCTTTAGGTGCATTCGCAACTGATTTCTTTGCCTCTAGCTTTAATTGCATTGCACACGGTACAATCATTTTACCGCTACCCGCTTGAGTTTCAAGCCCGTTGGTATAGGCTCTAGCCGCCTTACGAACTACATTTTCCGTAGGCGTGTCGACTCCATTTGCGTCAGTTTTGCAGATAGATGTTACCCAAATAGATCGAAAGACTTTGCGATTTAACGGATCGTTCGGAAGCATTTCATCCCCTGTTTGGGCTTTTATCCAATCGCCCTCCTTTACTCCGTCCCCGTCTTTTGTGTACCGTCTAAAATACGGTTCGGGTGTTTCTTGCTCGAATCTGTTAAGATTAATTGTTGGAAAGATAGGTTTTTCGCCTTTCTTTTCCCGTTCTTCATTTTTATCTAATAAAGATAAAAATACATCACAAATTTGTTGATTATTTGGAAACAGAATAGTTCTAAAGGGCGATATATTAGATTTATTAGCTATTTCACTAATATCTCCACCCTCCATGATTAGACGATTTAACTCCTTTTCACTCATTGCATTGCTTTCCGTGTTAATTGGACTAGCTGTAATCAGGAAACAGTATTCAACATCGTTAAATCCTTCTTTAATTTCGTACTCCAACATAGACGTAATTTGACACTTCATTTCAATTTTAGATACCTTAAACCAACAGTACCAACGTGATACATACCGGGGGTATCTCCTCCGTATCCATATATCGGGGAGTGATTCTGTTGCAGGTCATCACACGCATAACCTCTCCCCAAATTTTTTATCCCCAAAAAATTTTATATATTTTTTGTTAAATAGTGTTAAATTTCTGTAGTTAAATAGCCCTAAATGTTGTTAATAAATGTTAAAGAAAAGGGAACCAAACCTAGTATAAGAGCGTTATTATGGGGGTAAGGGGGCATAAACAGATAGTATACTCTTAAGTAAGTAGTAATATAATACTTATTTTACAGATATAATCCCTTACTTTAGATAATACATACTATGACAGAAGGATTAAAGAATGACTTTAAAGACGGTAAATTAAGATGGGATCTTCTACCGTTAGAAGAAATAGAAGACATTGTTAAAGTATATACTGAAGGAGCTAAGAAATACTCTGATAATAGTTGGCAGAATTTAGATAACGGCTACCAACGTTATAAAGCTGCTTTACTTAGGCATTTACTAGAGTATGAGAAAGGTAATAAAATAGATGAAGATACTGGTTGCCAACATCTAGCACAAGTAGCATGGAATGCTATAGCTTTACTTTGGTTAGACAAACACGGAAAAGGTAAAACAATAGAATGAATACAAAAGTAACTAGAAAACAAATAGAAGAAGCTAGAAATTACTTATTTAACATTAATACACAATTAGGTATGACACTATACGATCCAGAATTAGCAGAAATAATCAAGAATAGAGAAGTAGTAGAAATTCAAGGTAAAAGATACCATATAGAGAGTTCTCCTCTAGGTACTTGTGATGGTTGTTGCTTTATGGGTAAACAATGCCCACAGAGAGCTGTAACATATTGTACTTCAAACGGAGGAAATATTATAGTAGAAGCAGAACCAAATAAGAAATAATACGTTATAGTTAGAAACTAAGTAAAAAGAATATGGAAGATAAAGTACTAGAAACAGTAGTCAATGGAATAGGATGGGGTATGTTGAAAGATGTTTTAATTAAACCCCTTCCACCAACTATGGTTACTAAAGAGTTTACAGAACAAATACCTAATGGTAAAGTAGATGAGAATGGATTTAATGAGTATGATACTAAGACTGAGACTAAGGAAGTAGAATCTGATTGGGCTACAGGTATTGTACTACAGATTCCTTCACACTTAACAGATGTTAAATTTAAGGTTGGTGATACAGTTGCTTATAATAAGAAATTTGCAATGTATTTTGATCTGGTAAAAGATACCCAATTAGTGAAACCTTACGACATTATTGCCGTTAAGTAATATATAATTAAGTTTTTCATAAAAATTAAAATATTGTTGTGAGAGGGAGAGCTCGACTTAGGTCGGGCTTTCTTTTTATATATTAATTAATTGTTAACAAATGTTAAAAGCTATTAACAATTATTTACAATTAACGTTCTATAGGCATATGGAAAAATTAATAGTAATGGGTCTCTGCTTTTCCATGATATGGCTTGCCATATGGGGACTCAGTGATAAAAATAAGAAATAATATGGAATATACATTTAAGAAAGATTTCGGCTTTTTCAAAGCAAATGATGTACTTACTTGGAATGAAGATATTGATGCCTTTACTATGGATGTGGAGGAGGGTAATAGTTTTAGATCTGCAATGATTGATGAACGTACTGTTGAAGATCTGCGTTTGGAAGGTTTACTGGAAGCTAATGCTGAACCTGAAAATGATAAGATCAACACTACTGTTGAATTCATTGATTGTTTACTTAAACAATACGAAGATGATTACAAAGAAGTAACACAGAAGTATAAAGAAGGTAAAGTTCAACCGTGTGTTAAAGTAGAAGCTGAAACAGTTTATTTTAACCTTACTAAGGTATTAAATAAGATTAAAGAGGAATTGACGAATGAATAAATTGGTTAAGAAAGTATCTAAAACCGATTTGTATAAAGAATTCTTAAAAAGCCTTAATGGTATATTAGACCTTACTAATAGGGAGTTAGAATTATTAGCTACGTTTATAGACTTAGATATTAATACTCCTAAGCTCCCTAACATTAGTAAGAATGTAATAAGCGCTGAAAATAGAAAGTACATTAAGCGTACTCTAGGTATTACTCCCGATAATTTGAGCAGATATATAGCTAAATTTAAAAGTTAGGGTATACTAGTAAAAGGTGAAATAGAAGATGAAGTGAAGGTAAATAAAGTATTAATACCTGAAATAATCGGTGATAGAGTACAAATTACAATCATATTAAGATTAAATAAAGATGAAAATGAGATCATTCCTGCTTGAGGCAGGAACAATAATAGCATGGAAGAAGTATCCGTATATCAAGAAACTATGGAGTAAGGTTAGGGGTAGACAGCTACCGTTTAACATGTTTACTATAGTACCTAATCGAACGGAGTTGCTTACTTCAGATGATATGAAAGATATAGAAATATATGAACCTATACGTAGGTATAACAAACAAGAGCAATCTAAGATAAGCATACTTGCTAAGGACACTTTATATAGTAGCGATTGGGTAGATATATCATCCCTGATAAACCTAGTAAGACCTAATACATTATCAGGACCTATCACATTAGCTACGTGTAGATATTATAAGAAAGTAGAATGGAATGAGAAATTAGACGAGTATATATACTAAACTAAGCAATAAGTATAATATTCCATATCAAGTTATTGAAGTAATATGTAACAGTCCGTTTAAATTTACTAATCAGGTTATAACAGACCTAGACCCTAAACCTGTAATGTTTGCTTACTTAGGTAAATTCAAAATAAAGAAAAAGTATGAAGAAGACGCCAAAAATAGACATGTACGATCCTCAGATATATCCAAGAAGACTATATGTAGCAGTAGAAGTTGAGGATTTACATAAATATTTTAGATTATTAAGTACAGATAGTAAAGTTGAATTTACTGATGATGAGGCTAAAGAAGACTTTCAAAAGAAAGATTACGCAATGGTAACTCGTTCTGTAATAAACAAAGAAGATGGTAAATATGGAGTATTAATTCAGGTACCTGATTTAGACGAAATGACTCAATCTGATATATCCCACGAAGCAGTACATGCGGCAGATTATATGTATCAGGAATTAGGAATGTATACAGAAGACTTTAAAGATGGTAATGAGGGTTATGCTTACTTAGTAGGATGGATAGCTGGTTGTGTTAGTAAAAGTATAATTAAAGCAAAACAGAATTTAACATAACACTTCCTTAACAAATAAAAATATGACAATAGAAGAAAGCAAGGCGATGTGGAACATCGAGAAGAGTAATGTTGACCAAGTTAACTTTACTAAAGGGATGAAGGCTTTATATAAAACCGTAGATAAAGTTATCGAAAATGGTATTATTACTTATGAAGACTTCACTAACGATACTATTGATGAACTTACTACCTTAATGGTGCAAGAAGGTAAAGGAGAGATTGATGCTATGGATAGAGCAGAACAATTAGATCTAATGTGTAAGCGTTTAACTGAGAAATATGAAGAAAAATATAACACCAGAGAGTCTGGAACAGGAATTACAGAACTTTCAACAGATAGTGCAGAAGTATCAGACCCTGAAAAACTACACGAATCCGAATGTATCGCTGAGGAGAGCGTTAGCGATAATACAGAGATTGAATAAAGAAAAATATTTAGGTTATAGAATTGATTGATTATGGTAAAATATTGTGCAAAAGTAAAGAATGCTAATATCTACAAAGTGGATTTTGAGAAAGAAGAATTCGAACCTGTCAGTTACTTTAGTGATATTGACTATCATTATATTATACCAGAAGATGGTATATTGGAAATAACTGATAAAGACGGTAATAAGAAATCTATTGAAGTGAAACAGTATAATATGGTACTTAGGCTGTATAGTACCACTAGTAGCTATGATGACAAGGAGTATATAGTAATAGATAATCCAGAATTGAAGGACTATTATCGTAGAAGAATTGAGAGATTGGAAGCTGATAGAAAAGCGAGAGAAGTAGCAACGAATGAGAACTGTTGTTGTGATTGTGAACCTGTAGGAGCCGCGTAATGGAAAAGATTTTAATTAAAGGTAGTCGTATCGTAGTATACGATACTGACACTAACAGCATAGGATATTGTAGCCCAACATATGCATATAGTAATGAAATGTACTCTCCACAGAAGAATGGACAAGTAATTACATAGACTCAGATAATTGATGTTAATGCTGGTGATATTATCATCCCATTACGTTATTACTCTAATAAGGAGCATAAGGAAATGACTGAAGTAATGGTCATTACAGATAAAGTTGCTGCTTATGATCTGAATAAAGCTATAGAAAAGATGAAGTATCACATAGAATACAAGGAAGAGAAAAATGAATCTTGTTGATATAGTAGGCGGTAAAGTAGTAATTCATCCTGATCTATACTTTGTACCAGCGTTTAAAAGACTATATGAACATGATACTTCAGAAGATAAGATTCATCAAGAGCTTGTTATTACTTATATAGTACTTATGCACAAGTGGAGTAGTCCATATAAGAAGAGCATGGATGCTTCTACTAGGGAAATAAGGTTAAAAGAGCAAGTATTCAACGATGTAAATTATCAGCTTACTGAAGATGAAAAGATAGCTGAACAAGAATACATAGATTGGCAAAATACTAGGATACTTAAGATGCTAGACGCTCAAATGAACAAATTAGACTCAGTTACTAAGTGGTATGAAGAGTCATTAGATGATTGTTTGGATGAGAAGAAGATCAAAGATCTACTAGCTGGAATGGGTTCTACAGCTAATACTATTAAGAGTATAGAAGCATTAAAATCTATGGTTCAAGCTGAGGAATTAGCAATGGGTAAAGTAAAGGGAGATGCCAAGGTTAATCCTTATGAGTTGGCAGGATAATACAGTTAAAGACAACCAAAATTAAACAATACGTTTATTATAATATAATTTTGAATAAAATGAAAAAGCAAGTAAATATTGTAATTGATATGAATAAAACCCAAGAAGAAGTATGGCAGCAGATGGAAGAAGCATATGCAGTTTTACATAAACTTGGTCAAAGAAAACCTTGGTATAAGAGACTGTTCTCTTGGTTTTGATATTTAAAAGTCTGACAGGGACAGACATTAAATATTCCCTGGCACATATTGGGGTATAACGTAATTGGCAGCGTCGCCGGCTCTAACCCGGTATGATTTGTGTGGGTTCGAATCCTACTGCCCCAACCAATAAATTTTTTAATATGTCGTATAGAGATATTGATCCCAAATTAGCTGGTATATACATATTTAAAAATAACATTAACAACAAATGTTATATAGGTCAAGGAATTTCTTTAAGAAAGAGAATAAAGCATCATTTCAGTAATATAAAGACTAAACGTTATGATTTGCCTTTATACAGAGCTATTGAGAAGCACGGAATTCATAATTTTACTGTAGATGTAATAGAATCGTTTATACCTGATGTTAATATGACTACTGAGGAATTAATCAAGAGATTAGACGATTTAGAAGTAAAGTATATTGAATTATACAATGCTTATACAGAAGGTTATAATTGCACCAAAGGAGGAGATTTTGGAGTTCTTGGTTTAAAAATGACGAAAGAGCAAAAACAAAAGATTTCTGAAATATCTAAACAAAGAGCTCAAAACTACTATAAGCCTGTTTTTTTGTATAATATAAAAGACAGATCTACTATATATGCAATTAGTGTAACTCACGCTTCTGCTATAGTTGGATTTCATAGATCTTGTATCACAAGATGCGCCAATGGCAGATATAATGAGACACATGGTTATATAATTGCTTATACAAAAGAAGAATTAAAAGTGAAAATACATTCCTATAAGAGGAACAAATATAACAGTATAAAACATTGAACTTAATGAAGTTGCAGCGCGGCACAACGTAAACACCTAAGTCACTTATTGCGTAATTAACAATAAACACAGCTCATGATGGTCCTAATCGTAAGTAGGCAGGTAGGCGGTTCCTGGTTTTGGTTAAACCGCTGTATTGTGGGATGGAGCAGTTGGTAGCTCGTTAGGCTCATAACCTAAAGGTCGTTGGTTCAAGTCCAACTCCCGCAACTTAAGAAGAAATAATATGGTAGATTTCAACAAATAGATAAAAAATAGCGATAAGTTTAGAGAACCAGCCTTGTAGTTTATAGCTACAGGGCATTATTGTTCATATCCGATTGGAACAACAGAATATTTCCAATATTGGGATGAGCAAAAACGTAGATGTATCGACGGTTATACTTCTGATGATGGTGATTTCATCAGCGGGTATAACTATTTTTATTTAAACTTTTGTCCTATATCAAGAATTGTAAATGAAACAATACTTAATAGCGATGGTAGTTATACTGTAAAACGAAAGAATAAAGTAACATTTCCAGACTTTTGGGATTATGATTACTACTTTTTTACTGCATTTAATGATGCAGAAGACCAAGGAAAACACATGTGTGTACTAAAATCACGTAGAAAAGGTTTTAGTTATAAAGGTGGTGCAATGTTATGTCGTAATTACTATTTAGTACCTAACTCAAAATCATTTGTATATGCTGCTAATAAGCAATACTTAACAGAAGATGGTATTCTTACTAAGGCATGGGACTATATGGACTTTATAGATAAGAATACTGCATGGGGTAAGAAGAGGTCGGTTAACACATAGATGCGCAAACGTGCTGGATTTTTTAGTAAAGACGAATATGGTAATGTAGTAGAATTAGGATATAAATCAGAAATAATTGGAGTTACTTTAAAGGATAATCCTAGTTCGATTCGTGGTAAGAAAGCAAACTTAATACTATTTGAAGAAGGTGGTAGTATGAGCGAGCTATCTGCAGCTTGGCAAATTGCAAGACCTTCTGTTGAAGTAGATGGTGTAGCATTTGCATCTATGCTTATATGGGGTACTGGTGGTGATGAAGATAGCAAATTCTCAACACTAAAGGACATGTTCTATAATCCAGAAGGCTATAACTGTATAGGATTCGATAATATATGGGATGAAACTGCTACTAGTAAATAGTGTGGATTCTTTGTCCCACAATATACTAATATGGATTTAAGAGATAAAAGCGGTAATCGTTTATATATGGACGAAGATGGAAATACTTTATATAAACCAGCCCTATAGTACATATTAGATGAAAGAAAAAAAGTAATAGAAAATGCTACAAATTCTACAGCTATTGATAGATATGTTGCAGAACGACCAATAACTCCAGCAGAAGCAATGCTTGAATTTAATGGTAATATATTCCCTAAAAAAGAACTACAAGAACAACTAGCTAGAATAAGGACTAATAAAAGTCTAAGTAATCACAAACAGGTTGGTGATTTAGTTTGGGAAAAAGATGGCACTTTAAAATGGGTTATTAAAAAACATGGAGACATAACTCATTATCCTTTAAAGAAGGACGATGATCCAACCGGTTCTATTGTTATATGGGAACATCCTGTAAAGGACGCTCCGTAGGGCTTATACATATTAGGAGTCGATCCATATGACCACGACTAGTCTGGTACTAATTCACTAGGTTCTACTTTTGTATACAAACGTTTCTAGAGTTTCGAGAACTATTACGATATTATAGTTGCTGAATATACTGGTAGACCATCTACAGCTGAAGAGTATTATGAAAATTTACGCAAGTTAGCCGTATACTATAATGGCAGAATCATGTACGAGAATGAGCGCAAAGGCTTGTTCCCTTATTTTACTGCTAAGCATTGCGACTATTTGCTGGCTGACCAACCCGATATTATTTCCGATGTCGTTGGTAATTCCAAAGTACAAAGAAAAAAAGGTTGCCACATGAATAAATAGATCAAGCAATGGGGAGAAGGCTTGATTAAAGACTGGTTAAATGAAGAATAGGCTCCTGGTAAAAAGAACCTGCACAACATATTGTCAGAGCCGCTATTAGAAGAGCTCATAAGCTATAATGATACAGGAAACTTTGATAGAGTCATGGCGTTGATGCAGGTGATGATTTATAGAGAGTAGCTCTATAATGTGAAGGTTAAAGAGAAGAAAAAAGAGAATAAAAATAGGGTACTATTTGAAGGTCCTATTTTTACTCAAGAATGGTATCGTGACGACGATACTGTTGATAATATAAAAGCATATATGTTTTAACTATGAAAAATATCAATCAATTTCCACTATAGAAACTACCTATGTCTAAAAAGACAGAAGACTGGAAGAAAAGTTGTGTAGACTATATAATTGGTAAAAGTCAAGGTGGTTCTAGAAATGGTAACAATAGAACTCGTAAAGAAGAAATGTAGACATACTATGATTTGTATAATAGTATATACAATGAAAAAGATTTAAAGTATGTTACAAATCCATTTAAACAATAGGACGGGTTTCCAGCTATGGCTTAGGATTATAATATAATCAAACCCAAGATAGACCTGTTACTTGGAGAAGAGACTAAAAGACCATTTAATTTCAGAGTAGTTCGTACTAGTGAAATAGCTACTAGTGAAATGCAAGATAAAGCTAAACAAATGTTGATAGACTATATTCAGGCTACTATTATGAGTAAATTAGGGCCAGAAGAACAAGCTAGATATCAACAAGCTTTAGAGTCTGGAGAGATTATGCCTCCAGAATAGATACAAAAGTATACGAGTAAAGACTATAAGGATATTGCCGAAATAACTGCATACCATAGTCTAAATTATTTAAAGAATAAGTTAAATATTACTCATGAGTTCTTCAAAGGTTGGAAAGATGCCTTAATAGGAGGAGAAGAAATCTATTATGTAGGTATATTAAATGGGGAACCTTGTTTAGAACGAATCAATCCTCTGTATTTTGATTATGATACTGAAACATCAGATCTAGAATTTATTCATGACGCATAGTGGTGTGTTTATGAAATGAAACTATCTGTTACTGACATATACGATAGATATTATGATAAATTGTCTGAAAAACAATTAAACGAGCTTCTAGATCTCATGAGTGACTCAGCAAAAGGAGGAATTAATCCTGAAGTACGTAAAACTTCATTAGATTATCCTCATATTAAAACCCACACCATTAATGGTTTTAGTACTAATCCTTTTGAGGACGGGAGTAACATAAGCGTATGGCATACATGTTGGCAAGGTTTTAAGAAAATAGGTTTCGTTACTATAACTGATCCAGAAACTGGAGAGCCTGTAGAATATGTAGTAGATGAGACTTACAACGTTACTGGTATGGAGTTAAATGTAGAATGGAAATGGATTATAGAGACATATGAAGGATATAGAGCTGGAGAAGATCTATACTTCGGGATGGGTCCTATAGAATATCAATTTATATCAGCCGATAATCCCAATGCTTAGAGATTACCATATACTGGAGTGATATACAATAATACTAATAGTAAACCTAGATCTTTAGTAAGCATGATGAAACCATTACAGTATATGTATATTGTACTATGGTACCGTCTAGAATTAGCGATGGCTAGAGATAAAGGCAAAGTAGTGAATATGGATATTACTCAGATACCAAAGTCTATGAATATAGATGTATCCAAATGGATGCATTATTTGTCAGCTCTAGGGGTTAATTTTATCAACCCATATGAAGAAGGTTGGGACATACCGGGTAGAGAAGGTGGTAAGCCTGCTCAATTTAATCAGATTACAGCATTGGATCTTACTATGGCTAATACTATTAATTAGTATATTATGTTAATGGATAAGATAGAATCTATGTTATCTGAAATATCTGGAGTAAGTAAGCAAAGGGAAGGTAGTATATCCTCTAATGAATTAGTAGGCAACGTAGAAAGATCTGTAGTATAGTCTGCTCATATTACTGAACCATGGTTCTGGACTCATAATCAAGTAAAGAGAGAAGCCATTAGTATGCTTTTAAACACTTCTAAGTGGGCTTGGAAAGATAATAAGACAAATCTACAGTACATATTAGATGATGCCACCAGGGCCTTTATAACATTGTCAGACAGCTTCTTCTATGAAGATTATGATGTATTTGTTGAAGATACTACTAAAAATCAACAACAAATAGATGCACTTAAGAATCTCATGCAACCAGCTATGCAAAATGGAGCTAGCTTACTTGATATCACAGAGATCATTACTATGGATAATGTGGCTATGATCAAAAATAAGCTTGAAGAAATTGAACAGAAACGTATGGAACAACAGCAAGCTATGGAGCAAGCACAAGCTGAACGTGAACAGTAGATGTTACAAATGCAGAATGAGGTTAAGGAAGAAGAGTTAATGATCAAAGAAGCAGAAATGGATCTTAAGAAATATGAGATTGACCAGAATAATGCAACTAAGATCACGGTAGCTCAACTTAATGCTTATAGAGGTTTGGAAGATCAAGATCAGAATGATAATGGTATTCCAGATACTATGGAAATAGCAGCACAAGCTCTAGAAGAGAGAAAACAGGCATCAGAAGAAGCTTCTAAACAGTTTGAGTTCAATGCTAAGATGCGTGAACAACAATTGAAGAAGGAGATAGAGGATAAGAAGATTGAACTTGAAAAACAGAAATTACAAGCTCAAAAAGATATCCAAAAACAAAAAGATGATGCGGCTCTTGAAAGAGAAAGAATTAAAGCTAGAACTGCATTAAGGAATAAAACTAATGCAGAAGCAGCAAGAGGTAAATAATTATGGCAGGAGTATATTAGATATATAATAAAGAAACTAATAAAAGATATATTGGTAGCTCTATTAATATAGAAAGAAGATTAAAGGAACATAAAAGAAATCTTAAAGCTAATAGACATTCCAATCAACATTTACAGAATGCTTGGAATAAATATCAAGAATATCTAATATTTGAAGCACTAGAGTACTGTGAACCGGATTAGTGTTTAAAGTTAGAATAGGAATACATAGATTACTATAATTCGGCCAATAGAGAGTTTGGATACAATATTGATCCACAAGCTGCATCTGCTGGCAAACATCTATCCGAAGAAACCAAATAGAAGATAAGTAAAGCTCATACTGGTAAGAAAATCCCTCCAGAAATAGTAGAGAGGGTAAGAAAGGCTAATACTGGTAAACCAAAACCAAAATAGTCAGAAGCAATGAAACGTAAATATAAAAATGGGTACACGATTCCTAGATTTACTGATGTTTCTGCAGATAAACAGATGATTTGGAAATCCCATTTGTCAGAAGGACAGATTAAACGGTATAGTGATTGTAGTAATAGACCGGAAGGAGTAAGTTTAGAGGTTTTATTTATGGATGGCAGAATTGAAGAATATCCTTCTATGAGAGAAGCTGCTAGAAGATTAGGAATAGATAAAGGAGCAATCAAATACGCACTCGATAATACAGGTGGCTTTATGAAGAAATTAGATTGTTATTTTATAAGAGTAGTAGGAGAAAAGTAATATGAGAGTAATACAGAATAAATGGATACCTTTTAAGGGTTATAAATATATAAATCTATTTGGCTTAATATTTACTAGAGATGCATCTAAAATAAATGCTAAAGAATATAATCACGAGAAGATTCATTTGAAGTAGATGCAAGAGATGCTATGGTTACCATTTTACTTATGGTATGGAATAGAGTACTGTATTATTAGACTACTTAGATTCTTTGACAAGCAAAATGTAGTATATCACGATGTTAGCTTTGAAGAGGAAGCTTACAATAATGAAAATAACTACACTTACCCTGAGACTAGGAAACATTACTCTTGGTTGAAATATTGTAAAATTAAAAGTTATAAGGAGGATTAATTATGGGATGCAAGAAAGGCGGAAAGAAACCTGTAAAGAAATAAGGTTATGGATAGACAAGCATTTAGAAATAGAATGCAATAGTTGAAGTAGTACCGGGAGTAGAATCCCGGTAAAACTTACCTTGATTGGAAAAATTCATTACCAAGTAATTTATAGGACGAGAGTAATTATAATCTACGTAGAGCTTATGAGCTTGGATATGAACCGGAATGGAATGAAGATGATAAGTCTTATCACCTACCTACTAGAGATAGTGAAACTGGAGAAATACTTAAGAAGCCATGGCATCCTACATTTCTGATAGGATTACAAGAAGATGCCAAATTAGGTTATTATCCATAGATTAAAAACGGCACTATGTATACTACTACATGGGAAGGTAATGAGAATCCTATCTATAAGTACGCAGATGGTGGTGAAATACCACCCAATAATAAACCAATAATTCCTGAATAGCCTCAACTGTATAAAGGTAAATTATATAAAGATAGATACGGTCGTAAGTATACGGAAGATCAGTTGGCTGATTATTATGACAATAGCAGTGATGAGATTGATAGATTTACTGGTAAACCGTTCATTAGAGGTTTGAAACCGATGGTAGATCTTGAAGACGCTGCAAATGTAACTCCTATTGGTGATGCCATATCTATATATGATACTTATGAAGCTTTAAGAAATAAAGATTGGGGAAATGCAGGATTAGCCGCTTTAGGTCTAGTTCCTTTTATGCCTAGATTTGGGGGAGTTGCTGTTAAATCTTCTAAGAAAATTAGTAAACCTAAGAGTACTTATATTCCTAAAGTGGATCCTAACTATAAATAGAATGTTATAGATAAGGCTTTACATGAGCAGAAAAGTTATTCAGATATGCCATTAAGTCTGGTTGAAGAGATAAATGATCAACGTAATAGAACATACGATTTAATGCAGGAACCATATGCTAGAGAAAGAGCAAAAGCTGTGGATAAACAGTATGGTACAGATTATCTGAAGGTATATGATAGCATGTTAGAGAAATATGTTGATATTGATGAGTATTTCCAACTTCCAGAACCGAAATATAAGAAGATGGAAAGACCTACTATTGGAGCACAAGTTACTCCTTCAGAAGGAAATACAATATATTTCAATAGAGACATGATCAAAGTACCAGAAGATATTCCAAATAGTGTAGTGCTTCATGAAATGGGTCACTTGGTAGATGGTGCAACTGGTATGAATAATGAGTTCTTAAGAAAACTTGGAGATAAGAGCAAATTTGTCCCATTCAATTAGGCTAAAACTATGTATCCTAATATGACCAGAGATATGTATAATAATATATCGCAGGGTACTGAAATCAAGAGTTACATGAATCAGTTTAGGAATTACTTGGATCAGAAAGGTAAGCTAAATAGAGGAAACTACACAGGTAGCTATAAGAATTTGAAGAAGGAGATAATTGATGCTCCTAGAGAAAGCTTTAACAACATTAAAGCAATCTTCAATCTTTATAGAAGCCCTAAGTTATTCAATAAGGACTTTTAGATGATTCCTATAGTAAATAATAATGATAATAATACTATAGTATAATGGATAATTCATATCAAATAGACATGGCGCTGATAATGCCAGAATATCCAATTCCTAAGTATAAGGATGGTGGCATACATATCAAGAAAAAGAATAGAGGTAAACTAACAGCAACCTCTAAAAAGACTGGTAAGTCTTTTGAGCAATTAAAACATAGCAAAAATCCTTTAACTAGAAAAAGGGCTACCTTTGCTATTAATGCTCGCAAATGGGCTAAGAAGAGAAAGAAATGAAAACTTACAATAGAAAGTTAGGAAAACAGATATTCTAGGTGATAGATGATGTAACTTATAAATTGTGTAATAAGTGTCAGTAGTATAAAGTAATGAGCGCTGATAATTTTCATCATAATAAATAGGCAATATGTGGGTTTAAAGGTATTTGTATCGAATGTAGTAAGCATACTCCAAGTAATAGGACTCTGACCAGATTTAATGAAAGCGGTCAATTGATATGTAGAACTTGCGGTTTATACAAGGATATTGATCAATTTCAATTAAATTCATAGAATACAGCCAGATTAGGTAGATCTACTTAGTGTAAAAAATGTGTAGCCGATCATAAGAAAGCTACGCGAATCAATAGCAAAAATGTAGATATAAATATTTACTTAGGATCTTTATTAAACGGTTGTAAAACTAGAGTTCGTAAAACTAAAAATAGACGTAACTTACAATTCGATATAGACTTAGAATTTCTTATAGATCTCTATAATAAACAATCTGGGCTTTGCGCACTAACTAATTTATAGATGAGTACTATTGTAGGTAAAGGAAAACATTCTACCAATATTTCTATTGATAGAATAGATAGTAACAAAGGATATACAAAAGATAATATTCAATTGATGTGTGCGTATGTGAATATTATGAAAAGTGATAAGAGTATTGAAGAATTGAAATATTTCTGTCAATGCATTTTAAATAATAAATAAATCTAATTATATATAATTATGGAAAAAGAAACATTAAACGGTTTTGAAATATTTGAAGATTTCATGCCAGGAGCTAATGTATTTACTAAGACAGAAATCAAGCAACCTGGTGAAGATGCCGAGGTAAATGATACTAAGGTAGATGAAGATGTTGTAACAGAAGAGTTAACTGACGAAGAACTAGAAGGATTGCGTAATCCTAAAAAGGACAAGAAAGATGATAATTCGGCTAAAGAGGATGAAGAGTAGGACACGCCTGTTAAAAAGAAAACCGGGAAGGATAAAGAAGTTGAAGAAGATGATGATTCAACTAGAGAAGACGAAGGAAGTACAAAGACTGAAGAAACTGATGATGACACTAATGCAGTAAGTGCATTCTTTGGAGTAATGGCAGAAAAAATGGGCTGGGATCTTGATGAAGAAGAGGAAGTTCCTTCTACTCCTGAGGAGCTCGTTGACTATTTTCAATCAGTAATTGAAGAGAATTCAGTACCTCAATATGCCAGTGAAGAAGTAGAGGCACTGGATAATTTTGTTAAGAATGGTGGTAATTTAAGAGACTATTTCGAAATTGATGGCGAACTTGATCTTGAAGAAATTAGTATTGAAGAAGACGAAACAAATCAGAAACTTGTATTAAAAGAATTTTTGAAGGAAAAAGGTTTTAATAGCAAACAAATAGAGAAAAAGTTGACTAAGTACGAGGATGCAGGTTTACTCGAGGATGAAGCTGAGGATGCCTTGGAAGCCTTGAAAGAGATAAGAGAGCAAAAGAAACAACAGCTATTGAAAGATCAAGAAAACCAAGCTAAGGCAGCTCAGAAGCGTCAACAGGAATACTTTTAGAACGTTGTCAACGAAATAAAAGGCATGGATAATATACGCGGTATTAAGATACCTGAAAAAGATAAAAAGGTATTACTGGAGTATATATTTAAACCTGACGCTGACGGTATGACCAGATTTCAAAAAGATTGGTCTAAGAGCGTAAAGAACTTACTTGAGTCTGCTTACTTTACTATGAAGGGAGACACATTGTTAAAAGCTGCTAAAAGTGAAGGTTCTAATAATGCTATTAGTAAATTCAAAAACAGTTTAAGTAAAACAGGAGTAAGTAGGAAGACTAAAAAACAGGAAATCTCTAATGAAGATACTACTTTATGGAGTTCCTTTGCACGACAATTACGTGTAGATTAATAATAACTAATTAAATTAGTTCATGAAAGAGAAAGAAGTCTGGAAAGATATTCCAGGATATCCTGATTACTAGATTAGTAGTCTTGGTAGAGTAAAGTCTCTATAGCATACTGTGTTTCATTCACCTTCTAGAAGATTTCCAAATGGTAGGTAGGTAACGTATAAAGAAAAAATTTTAGTTCCAGCTATAGAAGGAGGAGGTTATTACTTTGTAGTCTTATATAAAGATAAAGTAAAAAGAAGTTATAGAATACACAGATTGGTTGCATAGATGTTTTTAAATAATCCAAATAATTATGATTAGGTTAATCATAAAGATGAAGACAAATTAAATAACTGTGTAGATAATCTAGAATGGTGTGATGCTAAGTATAATGTTAATTATGGCACTGGAAAATATAGGAAAACTTTAAGTAGACGTATTCCAGTATTACAATTTACACTTGACGGAGTATTCATAAGAGAACACGATAGTGCTACTGAAGCGGCATACTCTTTAGGATTAAAATAGTTTTATGCTAGAGACATTCTTAGAGCATGTAGTGGACGATATAAAACAGTAAAAAATTTTATTTGGAAATTTAAAAATAATAACTAAAATATATGGATAACAATATATTAAATAATTTGGTTTTGTACAAAGGCAAGTGGTTCAGTGATCTGGTTGATACTGCTAAAATTTCAGCAGCTTCACAATAGAATCCGTATCAGGTTGCTACCGTATTGTCTTATGTATTTGGTACTAAAGATAATGGTTACAACACTTCTTTAGATATGCTTACTGGTGGTCTTGGTAATGTAATGACCATTGATCAGCCCAGTTGGGAGTGGAATGTAATGATTGATGCTGATAGAGCAGTAACAATTAGAGATGCTAAATGGAATGGTGCAGCTATCACAGATTCTTCTACAGCTGGTTTGGGTAATACTCCAATCATGTTGTGGTTAGAAGATAATTGGTTCGGACCTACTGCTGTATTGGAATTTGATAACAAAGATTTCCAGGTACGTGTTGCAGGTGCTCCTTACCAAGATGGTAATCTGTGGGTTTATACCTGTTATATTGCAGACGGCCAACCTACTTCTTATATTCCTGCTGAATACCTGAAACCTGGTTGCCAAGTGTCACGTCTAGCTTCTGCTGTAGAAGAATATAGTGAAGAAGGTGATATCCTGAACTATAATACTGCATTTAAGATGCGTAATTATTTAACTACAATTCGTATCAATTATGATATTACTGGTTCAGCTTATTCTACAGTAATGGCTATTGCATTGCAGGATCCTAAGACAGGTAAGAAATCTTATCTGTGGGCAGACTACCAAGAATGGGTTGCTATGAGAGAGTGGTATAAGAGATGTGAAAGAATGTTGGTTTACATGAAGAACAATGTAAACAAAGATGGTACTTGTAATCTGAAAGGTACTAACGGGCGTCCTGTATTTATGGGTGCTGGTTTGTTGGAACAGATTGCTCCGTCTAACAAACGTTACTATACTAGACTTACTGCAGAATTGTTAGAAGACTTCTTATTTGATCTGTCATATAATGTACTTGGTACTAATGAACGTAAGTTTGTTGCATTGACCGGTGAGATGGGTATGAGAGAATTTGATAGAATTCTGAAAGAAAAGATGGTTAACATGAATCTTATTGACACAGTATTTGTTACAGGTTCTGGCGATAATCTTACTTTTGGTGGTCAGTTTAAGACTTACAAAATGACTAATGGTATTGAATTGACTCTGAAGTACTTCCCGTTGTATGATGATGTTACTTATAATCGTCAATTACATCCTGTTACGTTGAAACCTCTAGAATCATATCGTATGACATTCTTAGATCTTGGTAGACGTGATGGTGAAGCTAACATCGTAAAAGTAGTTCGTAAAGATCGCGAGTTTGTTACTTGGTATACTGGTGGTGCAGTTGCTCCGTCTGGTTATGCAAATTCTAAGAATACTCTGAGATCTAATGGTAAGGATGGTTATACTGTATTCTTCCTTGGAGAAATGGGAATAATGTTAAGGGATCCACGTGCGTGTGGAGAATTGATCATGGACGCACAAGACTAATAAAATTCTTAAACTAATATTGAAACCTTATTAATAATATATCGTTACTAATATAAAAAATATTATTATATGAAAAGTAACGAAGTATATAAGATAACTAATAAGGTAACTAATAAAGTTTATATTGGTATAACCAATCAAGGTTCTGGTGCGAGATATCGCCATCATTGGTATGAATCTCGCATCGGAGAACCTTCTCCCATTCATCGTTCAATGGCAAAATATGGTGAAGAAAATTTCACATTAGAAATAATAGATTTTGCAGATACATATGATGAATTAAAAGAAAAAGAAAAATACTGGATAAAGCAGTACAATTCTACAGATAGAACTATTGGTTATAACCTTACAGAAGGTGGAGATGGAACTTTTGGTAAAAAATTATCTGAGGAAACCAAAGATAAGATAAGACAAAAAGCATTAGGCCGTAAGTTATCTGAAGAAACTAAAGCAAGGATGTCTGAATCTAGAAAAGGAAAATGTTCAGATAAACAGAGAGAGCATCTATCTAAACTACAAGAGCAATGTAAACAAAAAGTATATCAGTATAGTAAACAAGGAGAATTTATTGCTGAATATAATTCTATAATAGAAGCGTGCAAAGCACTGAATTTAAATAGAGACACCATTAGAAAGCAGTTAAAGAATCCTCCTAAGAATTTGAAAGATCATAGAATTAAATTTCTATGGAAAATAGAAAAGACAGACAAATACTAACTTGATAATCTAATATTAATATTATGGAAATAATCGTTAGAATAATTAAATCAAATCCTTGGACAGGGATTACTAAATGGCCTACATGTTATGATTATGTAAGCTCATACTGGACTAGATCTGGTAATTTATATACTGGTTTAACTGCAGAAGATGCAGCTAGATTAGAAAAAGAATTAGGTTTTGCAGAAGGTCATTTGGCACCTAATAGTAACTATTGGGATACTTTTGCCATTAAGATCGGCAAAAAGGATGTGTTACTTGATACTGATAAACCTGAAGATGAACTAAAATATCTGTTCCTTAAAGGGCATAAGAGAGTAGCAAATGGGTTGAACAAAATAACACCTGCTACTGATTATGTTATTATTAATAAGAACAGTGAAGCTGAAGAAGCTAATAAGATCAACAAGATCAAACGTGAAGCATACAGAGAAATGGATAAGATGTCTATTGAAGATATGCGTAAGTGTTTAAGACTTTATGGAATTAGATCTGAAAACATGTCTAATGAGCTTATTGAAGCTAAATTGACAGAACAGATTGAAAAAGATCCTAAATCTTATATACTTAAATGGGTAGAAAACCCAAACAAAGAAATAAACTTTGTAATTGAAGAAGCTATTGCAAAGAATATCATTAGAAAGAATAGGGCTCAATATTACTTTGGTACAGATCTGATTGGTAATGGTTTGGAAGACGTAATAGCTTATTTGAAAGATAAGAAGAATAATGATATTAAGATGGCAATCTTAAATGAAATTAAGTCTAAATAATGAATAACCGTACTGCACATATTTAGTTTAAAGTTATCCTAGATAAGAATGCTTAGGGAGTTGCCTTTGGGGGAGCTCCTGCATTCCTACCTTAGGAGATAGATTTATTTCTTAACTAGGCTTAGGACGATGTAATAAGCAACAAAATAAGCGGCAACAACGTACTAAAGTTAGGTTTTGAAGGATCATTACAGAGAATATCTGAATTAGATAAGCTCATACGTACAGATGAAAATATAATAATGCAAAAGAATGTATATAATGAATTTGTATTAGATAATGTACATGCTGATGGAAATAGAGTAACGATATGGGCGGTAACACTAAAGTATGGTAATAATTTTGCTAACTGCATGATTGTTGATCATAATACTGCACTGTTATTCAAACAGACTTATAATAATATACCTTGGGTAGAAGTACCAATAGTAGTATTGGAAGATAATAAAATGTTACTGTACGTTGATCCAATATTAATGCAGCAGACAGATTATGCTCCCTCTAACAATAAATATGCAGTAAATATTACTTACATAAAGAAACCTACTCAATTTGACTATACTAATCTAGACGGTGAATTAGATTTACCTGATGATGTAATGTCAGAAGTAATAAATAGAGCTGTAGTGTTAGCATTAGAAAATATTGAATCTCAAAGAACCTCTAGTAAATTACAGTTAAACCAATTATCTGAATAATTATGACAGAAAGAGAATTTCAAATAGCATTTGAAAGATAGTTGAGTACTATAGTTCCTGGTTACAATCTAAAGGTAAAGTTACCTTCAGATACTATATTTTTCTACCTCAATAAAGCTAAAGATGAATACGTAAAACAGGTATATAGAGTATTCCAACAGAATCAAGAACTATCTGATAAGTTACGTACATTAGTATAGACAAATACGTATAATTCTTTAGACTTTAAAGTACAGGATAACAAATGGATAGTACAATATCCCAATAACTATTTATTCAGTTTAGGAGAAGAAGTTTAGATTAAAATACTTGACAATAAATGTCCTAATTTAATAACTAAAACTAGAGATGTCATTGAAGCCACTATTGAAACGGTAGATCGAATATTGGAAAACAGTCTTTCGGAATATCACTTACATCATAATTAGGCCAGACCAGTTAGATTGCAAACAGAAAACAATATTGTATTGTATACTGACGGTAATTATGCTATTCACAAATATATCCTCACTTTTCTAAGGTCTGCAAAAAATATAGGTTAGAATTTAACCAAAGAGTACACAGAATTACCTGAGCATACTCATTAGGAAATTGTAGATGCAGCTGTAAATATGTATATAACACAAGCTGCTTCAACACAGAGATCAGAGAAATCTGATGAACAATAATGCGTTCATGAACGTGGAAATCTGAAATAAGGAAAGTAGAACATGAACTAAGTTTACATGAGCGCGCATTTATGTTAAACTAAAAATAAATTTTAAAATGATTCAACACGTAAATACCGTTTTAATCGGTAAAACTCTTCCGTCAGCTTATACTACTGCGGATGCACTTACTGCTGGTGATGTTGCTCTGTTTGATCAGAATAGAGCTATTATCAAAACTGCTGCTGATGCAGCTAAAGCTACTTCTCTATATATAGGTGTAGCTTAGAATAAAGTAAAAGTTACTATGCCTGATGGTAGTGTAGCTGATAAGGCCAATATTAAATTTGGTAATGAAATTCAGAAGAATTCTAATCCAAGTGCAGTTATTGGAGAATATGTAGCCCCGGTTTAGGACAAAATCGTTATTACTCTTACCGATGCTACTATCATTGCAGGTCACAGATATGTACTGAGAATAGTATATAAAGACATGTATGAAGCTCCGGGTCAGTTTACGCATACATACGAAGTATTTGCTGCTAACACTACTGCTGCTGACTTAGCTGCTGCTATCGTTAAAAAGATTAATAAACATGCTAACCGTAGAGTTAATGCGTCTGCATCTGCTGCAGTTATTACTTTAACTGCAATGGAAAAAGATGACAATAACGGTGTATATTCATTGAATGAATATTCTGTAGTAGATATGGAAGCTAGTTTGTATGTTACTATTCCTGGTGCTATTTTGAGTAACCAGCCTGATGCTATTCCTGGTGCTACGATTGTTAAAACTCCTGGTAATCCTGGTAAAGGTTACTGGAAACAAGTACGTGATGCTGAGGTACGCTATATGGGTTACCAAGGTCATGTGTTTACTGGAGCTTATCCTGAAGTAGTACAAGATAGAATGGTAGAGCAAGATGCTACTTACGATTACATTACTGTAGAAAACGATAATAAGTATTTGAGTAACGATAATCAATACATCAAAACCACTCCGCTTACTACTGAACTGTATGTTAAGCATTCAACTGGTTTTGCTTCTTCTATTGTAGCAAAAGGTATCGAAAACTTCATTGCTGCCTAATAATTAACATTTTACTAAACGAAAGTGGGGCGGGTTGGATTATTCCTTCCCACTCCACTTTTTTATTTTATGATTATGAATAAAATAGTTAATGTAAACTTTAAAAACGATACTATGACCTTTGAAGTATATAGTACTATATCTATAGTAAATACTAATGACATAGTTCTATATATTGACGAATGTTTAAATGTCGCTAATATTTACTGTGATAGTCCAGATAACCATGATTATGTATTGAATTACAGTAATTGTGAGTTCACTCTGAAAGAAATCGTAAGAGATGGAGAAGAGAAGGAAGTAACTACACAGTATGCATATGAGATATCTGCTACATCAGATATTATATCTAAGTTTGATACTAATATTAAGTACATTAAAATGTTCTGTACTACAGAGAGATATGCAAATGATTATGCAGATGGAGTGTACTATAATCCTAACATACTTTATAATGCTGAAATAAGAGTATTACACAATTATTGTAGCACCTGTTTAGATGATAGACAAATGCAAACTATAATGTTAATAGTCTTTAAAAGACAGCTTCTAGAATAGGCTATTGCTACTTCTCATAATAAAGAGGCTTTGCAGTTTTACTTAGAATTAAGTAAGTTATTAGACGTTAATATAGACAGTAATGTAGCTAGCACTCCTTGTAATAAATGTATTAACGGAGTATGTAAATTATAAAAATATTATGTGCACATGTAATGAATTAAAATAGTTCTTATATGTTGCTCTAGACTTCTAGGGTAACATCGTAGTAATATCAGATTATGCTAGTTATCCTAATGTAGAAGTTGATCCAAAAGATAACTAGATTACTTTTGATGAACCAGATGTTAAAGACTTTATTAAACCAGATACAAAATTAATTTTTTAGAATGGAATACACAAAATTATTAGGTAAAGTTACTCTTACTTGTGACGGTAAGCATGATTCTTCTAAAGAATATGATAGATTATGTTTAGTCTATGACGAACAATATAGGTCTTTCATATCTATAAAAGAAGTACCAAGTAATATAAGTTTGACTAACGAATCATATTGGCAACCTATAAGTGTAGTATATGCTGATGGTGAGGATATAAAAGTAGATGATGATCTTAGTCTTAAATTTGCTGATAAAGAGTATAATCCTAGCAAATATAGTGGATTAGGTAGAAAAATTCTACGAAAAAGAATAGTTAATAACAAAAATATACTGCTACAAACTGATTTTGATAGTAGTGATACTATATATGTAATTCAATACGAATTTGATTTACAAGGTAAAACTATCACTATACCAAACAATAGTATATTGTTATTCGAAGGAGGTAAGTTCGTAAACGGTGACGTAGTATTAAATGATACTATGATATTACCATAGGGTATTGACGTAGCAGAACATATAGAAGGAAATATTACAGGTACCTATAAAGACGGGTAGATATACTACGATTCAATTAAGGATAGCTTAATAGCAGTAGTAAATAATAACAAGATAGATCTTTCTACACCTAATATTACTAATGAGTATACCAAATTTACTTGGATTAAATATTCTCCTTCTCAATATGGAGACTAGATGACAGATCAACCGGAAGAAGACTCACAGTATATTGGTATTGCTTCCAATAAAGAAACCGAAGAACCAAGTAATAATCCATTAGATTACGTGTGGGCTAAATTTGTAGGTCCATAGGGTGCACAAGGTTTAAGAGGGGAAAGAGGCTTCCAAGGTCCTCAAGGAGAACAAGGGCCTCCTGGTAAAGATGGATTAGATGGAAAACCAGGGCAATCTGTGAAACCAAATTGGAATACATGGGTGTTTAAGCAAGCAGAATTGCAGCCATCTAAACCTACTTTTGTTACTCCTACTCCTGGAGTATCTGGTATTGATGGTTGGTTTGATGGTCCTAGTGCTGAAGGTAAATGGTGGATGTCTATGGGTTTAGTAGATGGTAGTACAAATACTGTAGCTACTTGGTCTGATCCTGTATAGTGTACAGCTGAAGACGGTAAAACTAATACCTATATGGATTTCAAATATTCTAAGAGTGTATCCATAAACATAATACCAGCATTAAATAAAACTAGTAGAAATCCTGTTGGTTGGGAAGATACTCCACCTACATTAGCTCCAGGTGAGTTTATGTGGATGATCAATGCTCTTATAGATGAGAACAATGAGTTAGTTAAGGAATGGTAGGGTCCAATAAGAATAACTGGTGAACAAGGGCCACAAGGTGAACCTGGATAGGGAGAACCTGGAGATACTTATAACACGGTGTTCGCATATAAATCTAGTGTAGAAAAACCAGAGAAACCAGTAGGAGGAGAATGGGATGCTGACACTAATATCACAGTATATCCAGAAGGTTGGTCTAGTAATGACGAAGAATTAATTCCACCTGTGTGGATGTCCAATAAAGTATTTACATCTAATCCTAACATACAAGGAGAATGGTCAGAACCTATAAAGATATCTGGGCAAGACGGTGCAGCTGGAACTGATGGTAATTCAGTAGAATTTATTTATACTCGTACAACTGATTCAGGAGTAGGTGATGCTCCCGAAACTCCTGTAGGAGAAGATGTAGATGATTTTATTCCTCTTAATTGGACAGATAATCCTAAGGGAGTAACACCTATATTAAAAGCAGAATGGGTTAGTACCAGAAGCAAAAAAGACAATAAATGGGGAGGATTTAGTACACCAGCATTATGGTCTAAGTGGGGAGAGAACGGATAGGACGGAGATGGAGTTCAATATATATTCTATAGAACTGCTACGAATAATGATCCTGATAATCCTACTCCAAATAATACTAATTCAGACGCATATCAAGAAACTGGAGACTTCGAAGGTATTGAATATATACCAGGAGATGGTTGGACTGATAACCCGCAAGGAGTTACTAAAGAACTATAGTATGAATGGGTATGTCAAAGAAAGTTTAGAGGAGGACGATGGAGAGCTTATACAGGACCCTCATTATGGGCCAAATATGGTAAAGATGGTTTAGACGGACTAGGTAGTATCGTATTAGACTTGGACAATGAAGTTCAATCGGTAGCTACAGATAATTTAGGGGCTGTAATATCTGGATTGCCGGTTACTACCAAATTGACTATGTATTATGGTACTACCGAACTGAATCTTAGTTCTTTAAGTGTACGTCAAGTAGATGGAATTACAGCTACAGCAGATAGAAAGACTGGTATAATAACAGTAAGCACTATAACTCCTTCAGCTCCTACTAATATTCGTATACCTATTGATGCTTCGTGTGTGTGGAACAATGAGTTAATAGAGAGAACTACTTATCTTACTATTAATAAAATTAAACCAGGTGCAGATGGTCAGGATGCAATATTATATTCTTTAGTGCCTTCTGTAGACGCTATGCATGTGGACAAAAAAGGAGTAGCTGATGTTAAGTTTATTAACTGTGGTATTAAGAAAACGCAAGGAAAAGTTACCACTATGCTTACTTCTGTTCCTGCCGGATTCCAATTTAAATACGTAATAGACGAAGACTTAGCAGAAAACTATACTATAGATTAGAATTTATCTGTCACTTCTATAGATAAAAAAGTAACATTCCTACTTACTAGTGGAGAAACTCTAGTAGATAAGGAGACTGTATTCAAAATAAGTGATGGTAAGGATGGTGTTGATGGTGTAGGAGGATTAGTAACAGACTTTGATAATGATATGTAGTCTGTTGCTTGTGATTCTAAAGGTAATGTAATATCTGGATTGCCGTTAACTACTACAGTAAGCATGTACTATGGTACTACTAAGTTAGTACTAGATAGTTTGGCTGTAGGATCTGTAGAAGGAATAACTGCTAGTGCAAATGCATCAACAGGAGTAATTACAGTAACAAGCATATCTTCTACTACTGGAGATGTTATAAGAATTCCTGTGAATGTTAAAGCTTCTAATGACGGTACTCAATATATTAGAGATGTAATATTCACTATAAATAAGATAAGACCGGGTGCAGATGGAGAGAATGCAAAAGTATATTCTTTATTACCTTCAGTAAACGCTATTCATAGATTTAAAGATGACAGCAATGAAGTAAACTCAGTTTGGTGTGATCTTCAATTAAAAGAAGGTGATACTGTTAAAACTTTAAGTACTACTCCAACTGGATATAAGTTCACATACAAAGTAGATAATGGAGGTGAAGCTAATTATTCAATAGGTAGTGTGGTAGCCAGTAGTTCCATTACAGCTCAGGTAACATTTACTTTATATGATGAGAGATCAGGCAATAGAGTGACAGTAGATACAGAAACTATATACGTAATTAGAGATGGTAAGGATGGTGAAGACGGACAACCTGGAACTGTTCCAAATTGGAAGACTTACGTATATAAGTAGTCAAACACTAAGCCAGATAAACCTACTTTTAGAGTTCCTCAACCTGGAGGATTAGACGGTTGGGTTGACTTTCCAGATTCTTCTACGGGGCAATGGTGGCAATGTATAGGTTTAGTATACGGAGAAACTAATAGTGTACATGTTTGGGGAGAGGTAGTTCCATTAAATGGTAAAGATGGAGTAGCTCAAGACGGTAAGTATACTGAATTTAGATTCAAAGCTGTGACTACAGGTTATTCTCCTGGTACTCCTCAGTAGGTCCGTAATCCGGCAGGATGGAATACTACAGTACCTTCTGTGGATGAGAGTATAGAAACGCTATGGATGATAATGGCTGTTATAACTCCTAATGATGCATTGGAATCTGGTTGGAGTACTCCTGTAAGAATAAGTGGTGAAACAGGGTAGGACGGAGAACCGGGAGCAACATTATACACTTGGATAAAATATTCAGATAACGAACCTACTTCTGACGCTGACATATATGATACACCTAATAGATATACTAAATATATTGGTATAGCATATAATAAGACCAGTCCTGTAGAAAGTACAGATTATGAAGTCTATGAATGGACTAAGTGGGTAGGAGCTGATGGTAATAAGGGTAGGATAATATATCCAGTAGGTACTTATAGTGATAGTAAGACATATACCTGTACTGATGAAAAGGCGCCATACGTATTCTTTAACGATGAGTACTATGTGATGAACAAAAACGGTAATTGGTTAGGTACTAGCACTGGAAAGACACCAGAACAAGATTGGAACACCAATGGCAGTAATGCTACATGGATCTTAATGGATAAATACGAAGCCTTGTTCACTAAAATATTAATTGCGGATGGTGGCAGCATGGGTAAATTTATATTCAATGGAGATTACATGTTTAGCCAAGAAGGAGTTGATGGTGGAGGAAATGCTACTAGTAATTATTAGAATTTTACTAATAACACAGTTAATTTCACTAACCATTTCACCATGCCCTCAGATTCCAACTGGGTAGATGAAGTATCAATAGAGACATATAAAGTAACTGTACGTAATGCTGTTGTATCTATGATGTGGGGAGTTAATACAGATATAGTTAGTACTACTAAATAGACACCTGAATTTAAAATAAAAGTTAAAGGAGTAAAAACTTATCCTTCGGCAACTGTACAATTACAATATAAATATATTAAGAATGGTAATCTAGAGTACATACAAATGCCTATAACTAGTTCTACAGTAGAATATACTTTACCATCTAGTGAAGCTGGCAGTGGAGGAAACTATACTACATCTATAGAGATAGCACAGTTTGGTACTGGATCTTTAAGCGTATCGTTTGAATTTTATATAAGTAGTGTGTTTATTCCTAACTTCATGGTGAACGCTGTCACTGGATAGGTAGATATGAATAAAGGTGTAATAAGAATGAGAAGTGCTGAGGAATATGATAAGTTATACTATTCATAGCTAACTGGTAGCACCTCAGTATATAGACCTAATATTACATCTAATAAACAGCTAATGGTAATAGATGATATTGGAGCTACTGATTATACCATATCTTTACCTTTTAATGATGCTTATGAAGGTATGTCATTATATATATTTTATACTTCTACTACTGGTACTGGCAACTACGCACTGAGAATAGTAACTGAAAACTCTCAGAGTGATTTACCTGGAGGAGTCGGTAAATTCTTATATAACGGTTCATTAAGTTTGAGTATAATAACACTAACTCCTAATAAATTTGTACAGCTTAAATACACTAATATGGCTTCTGGATATGTAATGTCTGGTAGTACTGTTGTTCCATTTAATTGCCCTGCTTGGATGGTTGAAAATGGGTCTGATTTCTAGAAACAAATATAATTATGAATGATCTAAATAATTACGTAAATAATAAACTATTATACTCTGTAAAGTATAATAACAGAGACGTAGTATCTGCTATATGCTCTAATGAGTTATAGTTTCTACTTACTAAAGTAGAATTTGTTCAAGATAGATAGATGCTAGAATCTATGATCTGTGGAATTAATAGACAGATAGATAAAGATATACCTTTAAAGTTAGTTAAAGTGTGTAACATAATAAATTGTAAAGACTGTAATTATTGCAGGACCTGTTGTTCAAATTAACGTTCAGTATTATTATTAACTAAATATGTAAATTATGAAAATAGATTTTAAAAATATAGTTATTAGAGATATTGAGGGTAATGAAGAGAATATAGATATGTCAAAAGAGTTAGGTAAAATTCTTTATAGATCTGCTATAAGTAAAGAAGGATTAGAACTAGCTAAGAACATTTATGATAATGGTGAAGTAGAACTTGACAAAGATGCTGCAACTTCTATAAAAGGTGTAGTATCTAATGGCTTCTTAGCCATAGTTCAAGAATCTGTAATACCTATGTTAGATGAAATTATAAATTCTGAAAACAATGACCAACAAGCTGAGTGAATACAGTGATAGGGAATTGTTAGAAGCAATATATACTATGTTACAATATGTAATAGTAAGAGTAAACGAAATTGATAACGATGATAAACAATTTGGAATGAATCTTGCTGCAAATTTACTTGGTAGTATAGTATATGATGCTCAACCTAGAACTACAAGATATGCAAATTAAATGGTTAAAAGAAAGTAATAGAACGAAGCACCTGAAGTACGCAATACTACCAGGTGCTCTGTTCACTATATTATTTGTAGCTGGTTTGGCTACAGGTATGGAGTTTAAAGATAAACAACATGGTGGTAAATGGGATTGGTTAGACTGGATAGCTACTATGATAGGTGGTGTTATTGGTCAAGCAATCCAAGTAGGTATAATATTATCATTGAAGTTATGCATATAATATCAGAAAGAATAGCTAAAAGAAGTACATATACTATAAGTAATATGTATATAGACGGTGTTAAATTCTGCAATGTTCTTGAAGATACAGATAGAGGACTTACACAAGATACTCCGCTAGAGGATATATAGAAGATTAAAGTATATGGTAAGACTGCAATACCTACTGGTACATATAAAGTTACTTTAGATGTTGTGTCTCCTAAATTTAGTAAATATAAACAATATAAATTCTGTAACGGAAAATTACCTAGATTATTAGATGTACCTGGTTTCAATGGTATTTTAATTCATATAGGTAACACAGAGGCGGATACAGATGGATGTTTATTGGTAGGAAAAAATAACGTAGTTGGCAAAGTAACGGAAAGTACTGTAATATTCAAAGCATTATATGCTAAGATGCAAGAAGCAGTAGAAAACGGAGAAGAAATTACTATTACTATTAAGTAACACAGAGGCGGATACAGATGAAAACAATTTTATATAATCCTATATTTATTAATCCGCAGGCTTATTACGTATTTCCAAATCTGAATGGTTAGCTAGTGGAATAGAAAGATGCTACCATTGAACCTGCTAAGTATTCCGGAATAATAGAAGTAAAGATAATCGCCAACGGAGATATACATAAGATAAAACAGTTTAAGAACACAGATAATATAGATTTTACAGAATTTTCTGAATCTTGGGTTCGTATAAATCAATATACACTAGAAGGTAACATAGTATTAGGAGAATGGAAAATAGGTAATATAGAAGGTAAGCCTAGTTTAGATCCTAGTATTAAACAAGCTTTAGTAGGTGTATGGATAGCTGACGGCAAGAGCAACAATGATTCCGACAGCAATATCATCAAAAACAAGCTTTCTGGCAGGGGAGGGGATTTTGAGATATTTAATGCTGCATAGACACTTACAATAGACCACGATGATATTGTAGAAATTAGTTATCCGTATCCAGTTTATGAAGGAGAACAATTAAAAGAGTTACTAAGCACAGAAGAATGGAGTATTCCTATTGAAAATTAATAAAATATGGTAAGGTTTGTAAACTTTAGAGCAACAGATATTTAGCCTAATCCAGATGAAGTAATGTATTGGGTAGATCTGGCTACTGATCCTCTAGGAGGTAGTATTAAATCTTGGAATGCGGAAGGGTATTGGGAAACTCTTCGAGTATTAGAAGGTACACTACCAGAATTTGAAGAGAAGATTAAAAAATATGTACAATAGCAATTAGAATCATACGAAGAACGTGTAGATGAGAAGATTAAGATTATTGAGGGTCAAATAGCTATTGTAGATCAAGATATAGAATCATTAAAACAAGGTAAACAAGATAAGCTAGTAGCCGGTGCGGGCATCAATATATCTGATAATGTAATATCTTGTATAGTGGACTTAACTTTATATAAGGTAGTACTTGAATTACCTACTGAAGATATTGATCCTACCAAAATATATTTGGTATTAGATGAATACGGAGAGGAAGGTAATATATGGAAAGAGTACATATATGTGAATAATCATTGGGAATTGCTAGGAGAATATCAAGCCCCTATAGATTTGTCTCCATATCTTACTAAAGAAGAGGCTTAGAATACTTACGCAACCAGAGCACAATTATCAAATACCAATAGAATTATAGGTATTACTGGTGATGGAAATCTACCGGATCTATCAGATACTAATTATCTTAGTAATTCTAAAGATTTAATAAATAATATTAAGGTTCTAGATGAATAGATCGCGGATGGTAGACACGAAGAAGTGTGGGAAGTACTGTATAATCAATTTACAGTGATTTCAGGATTTTCAGTTTCTCCCACTATAATCGAAAAAGGAGTTCCTACTTCTATTAAAATGGCTGGTAGATTCTTATTTAACAATGAACCTTTTGTTCCATAGAGTGTAACTCTTAAAAGAGATTCTGTAGTTATACATAATACTCCAATAGATAATCTTAATGGCATCACAGATAATCTTGATACTACTAGTGATAGTGTTGTCTATAGAGTAGATATAATAAGTAATGAAGTACAAAAATCAGCTACTGCGACAGTTCGTGCATACTACCCTATGTTTTTTGGTCATTCTCCAAAAACCAGTTTAACTTCTACAGATATAACGGGCTTTACTAAGTAGCCTATCAAGAGTTCACCAAATGGAACATATTCTATGAATGTAAATCAAGGTGATTACGTGTGGTTATGCATACCATCTAATTTTAATATATCTAAAGTGACATCTTCTGGATTTGGAGTTCCCATGGAAAATCCTATTTCAGTAACTGTAGATAGCAAGGGTACATATAAATGTTATCGTACAAGTGGGTAGCTTAATGCTGGAACGTTTGATTTTACAATTGGATAAGAATAAAATATATTATGGCAAACATTAAAATATATGGTACCCTGGTTAATGATACTACAGATCCTAAGATAGTCAATACCGATCAAACTTGGGATAAAGATTTATAGAAGTACCAATCTGATATTAACCAGAGTACGAATAGCTTAAAAACAGAACTCGATGAAGAGATTGCTAGAGCTACTCAAGCAGAAATAGACATATAGAATAGTGTGTCTGCAGAAACAGCAAGAGCTCAACAGGCAGAAGCAGATAATCTTGAAAAAATAAATAATGAAATAGCTAGAGCCAAATAGGCTGAAGAGACTAATGCTAAAGCTATTAAAGATGAATCAGATAGAGCTAAAGCTGCTGAGTCAAAGAATGCTGATGCTATTAATACAGAAATAAGTAGAGCACAAACTGCAGAGAATCAAATAATTGGTTCTGTATATTCCTTAGATAGTTATGTTAAAGAATCTATTACAGAATTGAAAGAATCAATTGGTAGTGATAGTGGTCTTTCTGATAGAATAGATGAAGTTGAGGCTGCATACAAAGCCGCAGATAATGCTTTAGGACAAAGGATTACTGATGAAATTACCAGAGCTACTAATGCAGAAAATGCTAATACTAATAAAATTACTACTGAGAAGAACCGTAATGACGCACAAGACACTTTAATAACCAATCTCCAAAATAGTAAAGTAGCATCAGTAGAATTGATCTAGGATTAGTAGAATAGTTTGCATTACACATTAATGGTAGATTCTGTTAATGCTGGAGAAATTAGTATACCTAAAGATAGATTCCTTAAAGAAGTTGTATATGATGCAGATACTACTAGTTTAGTATTCACTTTTGTAGCAGAAAATGGAGATTCTGTAGTAAGAGTAAACATAGGAGATTTAGTAGATGTATATACTGCTGGAAATGGATTACACCTTGAAGGAGGAACTCAATATCCTACTGATTTTACAGATACAAATATTTGGGAAGATCAAGGAGCTGTTGTATCTAGTACAAAGTTATCTCTAAGTACATGGACAATGGGAGGAGATACTGGCATTAGTAATAATATAAAAGCTAAAGTAGCCACTCCTACAATGAAAGTTAAGTTCATAACTGACGGTAATGGTTATCTTGATTACATGTACAGCGGATATAATACTTTAGAACTACCTCGTTCAGTTGGAGAACATGAAGTTGAACTGCCTGCTAGTACTGTAGAAAATGGTTGGGGAGCTAGATTTAGTGGTTCTGGTAATGGTAATTTTACTATTGAGTTAATAGGCACACCACAACCTAACAAGTTTAACGTAGTAATTGATCCCACATCAGATTCATATTTGACAGTAGGCCCTAATGGTGTAAAATTAACAGGTGTAGCTGCAGCTATTAATTCTGTTAGATCAGAGTTTGAAGAATCTAATTAGCAGTTGATAGGATCAATAGAAGCAGAAACTGCTAGAGCTACAGAGGTAGAGAATAACCTAGTAGGTCAAATATACGCACTAGATTCGTAGAAACAAAACACCCTGGTAAGTGGTACTAACATAAAGACGGTTAATGGGGAATCTTTAGTTGGAGCAGGTAATATTGAAATTACAGCAGGAGCTGGAGAAGTAGGTGAAGCACCAAAGGATAATAAAAAATATGGTAGAAGAAATGCAGCATGGTCTGAGATTATTGAATTCTCTGGTAACTACAATGATTTAACTAATAAACCTACTATACCTGATACCAGTGCGTTAGCTACTAAGACAGAATTGAATAGTGGATTATCTGGTAAACTTAGTTTATCTGGTGGTACTATGACTAATACTAATTTGGTTACCAATCTTAATGCTCAATTACTTGATGGCAAAGACTCTACTAGATATGCAAAAAGTGTTGGTAATGTAAGTAAAAATTATGCAGATACGTGTTACATAGAAGCTATAGGATATACTAACGCAGATGATTTAGGAACTGGATCATACGACTATGGGTAGTTCTTGAGTTTTACTAGTGGTACTAGTGTTACTCAGTTTTATATTCCAGATTTAAGATAGAGTACTTTATAGAAAGTAAGAATGTATGTTAGAAGTGACTTCAATGGGGTCACTAGAACATTAGCAGATGCAGAATGGAAAGCTCTGGCCTATTATGATGATTTAACTTGGGCTAATATAGAAGGTAAACCTGTAATTTCTGCAGATGCTAAGTCAAACTCTATAGCATAGAGAGATTTTTCATCAGTATTACACGCAAAAGGTTTTAAAGTAACGGGATCAGATAATACGTGGTTGCTGACAGGAGATGGTACTCTTAAACTAACTAGAGATTTTATTAGGTTAGTTTCTCCTAGTAATATAGATAATATTAAAGGTGCAATATTTGGTACGTATAGCAATACTTCTTTAGGAACTTTACCAATAGCTAATTCTTTTGGAGATATCTTACAAATAACCAACTCTAACGATATTGTTCCTGGTAATAATGGAAATTATTCTACACAGATAGTATTACCTCACAGTGACACAGGACATTTGTATTTTAGAAATTCAATAAACAATTCTGGTTGGAATTCGTGGAAGAAATTAGTTACGTCATCTGATAAACTACCAACTCCATATGCATTGACATTCACTGGAGCTGTAACAGGCACTTGGGATGGATCTGCAGCTAAAACAATTAATATACCAGCATCTGCATCGGGACCTAAGGGAGATAAAGGGGATCCAGGTGAGAATGGTATAACACCAACTATTGGTTCCAATGGTAACTGGTATTTAGGAGATACTAATACTGGTAAACCTTCTAGAGGTGCAACTGGACCTAAAGGGGATACAGGAGCTCAAGGCCCTAAAGGAGATGCCGGTACTGCTGCAACTATTACAGAAGTATCTGCTGTTACTCTACCATATACTTCAGAAGCAACAGTAACAATGGGTGGTACGGCTAGTGCCAGAACATTCAGATTTGGTATACCTCAAGGTCATACAGGAGCGCAAGGAGAATAGGGTCCGAAAGGTGATAAAGGTGATACTGGTCCTACTGGGCCGAAGGGGGACAAAGGAGATAAAGGTGATAAAGGTGATGTTGGACCACAAGGACCTCAAGGTGATCCTGCTAATAGTAAAGTAGCAATATTTACTACTAATGATTTATTTAAGACAGATAGAAGTACTTATGTCACTCTTAATAGTGCAGATGTTGCCATACTAAAAAAAATAAATAATGATGGAGATTTAAACGAGTATCAATTCTTATATTATGGTAACCCTTAGGGTGATTACGGTACATTTCCAATGGTTATAGCAAACTCTGATTTAGACAGCGGAGGTTTGTCTGATGGAGTTGCAATATATGCTTCCATTATAGACAATCAAGGAAATTGTATATCTGAAGTATTTAATGTCGAAGACTACGCTGGTGGCGGATTTACTACTAATGATCAGGCTGCCGTTAGTATGAAAAATTGGAACGAAAGCAGTAGATTTAATACTGATGGATATTAGAGATTTATAAACGGACTATAGATATGTTGGGGTACACACACACCTAGTGCTTCTTCAGAGTTAAAAACTGTAACGTTTCCTATTGGTTTTTATAGTGTTCCGTGGACTGTGATGGTTTCGTTCAAAACCAATAATAATACTTATCGTAATATGTATAGTGCAGTAGTTACATAGGTTTACGCGTCTAGTTTCACGTATAGAGCGACAGAAGCAAATATGAATACTTCAGCAACATATACTACACAACCAGTAAGTTATATAGCAATAGGTAAATGGAAAAGATAATATGAAGAATATAAGTAATAAAATATACTGGAAACAAGGTTTTTATTGTGAACCGGTAGACGGAGCAGTAGAAATAACAGAAGAATATTGGTAGGAATTATTATTTGCTCAATCTCAAGGTAAATTAATATCTGAAGATGAAAGTGGGTATCCTATAGCTATAGATTACGTAGCTACTATAGACGAAGTAAAGAAGATAACTATATAGAATATAGAACGGTATGATAAATCAGATATTATTAATTCAGTAATTATTGACGGAGCTTCCATTTGGCTTAATAAAACGGAGAGATTATCTATAAGAGAATTAGCCAATGTTAAAAGAGCTAACGGAGAAGCAAATATAACTGTATGGTACAATAATAATAAGACTATCATACCATTAAACCAATTTAACAGTATAATGGATAGTATAGAGTTATATGCATCTGAATGTTATAATACTACTCAACAACATATAGCCAATATTAAAAAACTAAACAGTAAAGAACAAATTAACAATTATGACTATACTGTTGGATATCCAGATAAGTTAATTATAAACTTAAGTAAATAACATATACAATGAAAGAAAACATAAATTTTAAAGCTAGTGTTACAGCTCCAGATCCTAAGGAAGTAAATTACTGGATTGATCTAAAAGAAGATCCAACAGGTGCTGTAATTAAAGTTTATAAGAATTCTGGTTGGGCTCCTATTAGTGGAGATACAGAAGTAATAGAACAACTAGAAGAGAAGATTGATAACAAAGCAGATAAATCTGATACCTATAATAAGGAATAGGTAGACGCTAAGGTAGCATCTGTATATAGAGTAAAAGGTACTGTAGCAGACTTTGATTCTTTACCTGAGGTATCTGTAATCGGAGATGTGTACAACGTAGATGATACAGGGGCTAATTACGTATGTATTAGTGCTGATCCAGCAGAATGGGATAAATTATCAGAAACTGTAGATTTAACTAATTGTATATCATCAGAGGTTGTTAACAACATAGTTACTATGACTCAAGCAGAATATAACGCATTACCTAATAAAAATTCTAAAACACTATACTTAATTTACGAATAATTATGGAACTTGGAGATAAAAATATTGTAGCTGTCCGTTTAGGAAACGCTAACGTATTTACTAATTATTATGGGGTTAGTTTCCCTATAGAACCTCAAAGTACTACTTTGACTAGAATTGGTTATATGCCTTGGCATAAAGAATTACCTATTCAATCTAAAATGAAATCATGTACACTTACTGCTGATGGTGTGGTTAAATATCTTAAAGCAGACGATAGAACTAAATATGAAGATGGTTCTGATAGAGATATGACTTTAAATACCATGGTAGAAATACCTGAGTTTTGGTATAAGTGTATGAAGGATGACAATACGGTATATCTAAATTTGTATCCTGCAGATCCTATGATACCTGGAGTAGAGCATGTAGAGAAATTCTATATTTCAGCATACGAAGCATCTAATGTTGAAGATGTATATAAGTCTATTAAAGGCGATAATATTACTCCTTCAGTTAATATTGCAAGAACCACAATGCAACAAAGAGCTAGGGCTAATAAGGCTGGTAGTACCAATTGGAATATATATACTTATAATGCACATAAGGTACTTACTATATTATATTTAGTAGAATATGCTTGTACTAATTCTCAAAAAGCATTTAATGCTGAACTAACTGCAGAAGGTTATCATCAGGGAGGTCTAGGAGATGGTGTTACTATCGGTAGTATACAAGTGAATGGATCAACTAAATATAATTTCATACCCTGTGGTAGTACTGATGAACACGGTAATTTTACAGGAATTACTTCAGTTACTGTTGATAGCAGTAATGCAGAAGGGGTTGTTACTCAGAAGACCTACAAGGTTCCTACTTACAGAGGAATAGAAAACCCATTTGGTCATGTATGGAAAAATTGTATAGACATACTTGTACATTATAATGCAACTTCTACGAAAAATGACGTTTATGTTACTACCGATGTAAGCAAATTTGGTTCGACTAATGTTTCAGATTATACCTTACAATGCAGTACTGTAACAATTGAAGGATATAAGAAGAGACTTATCTATAATGAATCATTTGATTTGTTTCCACCAATTGATGAGGCATTTGGAGGAAGTTCTACTACATACTGGTGTGATTATAATTATACTAATAACAGTTCATCAGACAGAACATTGTTTATAGGCGGTGCTGCTGGCGATACTTCTGCTTCCGGTTTGCTCAGTCTGAATTCTGACAATGCTCTCGGCTCTGCTTATGCCTATGTCGGTACTAGGTTAATCTATATACCTTAATTTAAATATAGATAAAGTTGTCCTCTGTCATTAAGCAGTAATGCTAGCAATACTTCTAATTCCAGTTTACTCAATCTGAATTCTAACAATGCTCTCAGCAATGCTAATGCCAATGTCAGTACACCGAAACCTTAAAAATATATCTGAATGATAAGATGAAAAACTGTTAGAGGAGACTTTACCACTAGGTAAAAAATGACTAATTAAAATCTTCGTGTTAGTAACTTTGTGAAAACTCGAAATAGGATTTCAGATGAAAAGATACAATAATTTATTTGATAAAATAGTAAGTTTAGATAACTTATATGCGGCTGATAAAAAAGCTAGAAGATATAAATCACATAGACCTGAAATAATATTATTTGATAAGAATAAAGATAAATTACTTTTAGATCTACAAAGAAAACTAATAAATGGGGAATATGAAACTTCTGAATATTATGTTTTCAAAATATATGAACCAAAAGAAAGAGAAATATTTAAGCTACCATACTATCCTGACAGAATTGTACATCACGCAATTATGAATATAATGGAGCCTATATGGGTATCTGCATTTATAAAAGGAACTTATAGTTGCATTAGAAAGCGCGGTATACACAAAGCTTTAAGAGATGTTAAATTTGCTTTAAAGGATGAAATAAATACGCAATACTGTTTAAAGTTAAATATCAGAAAGTTCTATTCTTCTATAGATCACGATATATTAAAAACAATAATAAGGAAAAAAATAAAAGACAAAAGACTATTAAGTCTGTTAGATGAAATAATAGAATCAGCTTAGGGAGTACCTATTGGTAATTACTTATCCTAGTTTTTTGCTAATTTATATCTTACTTATTTAGATCACTGGATTAAAGAACAAAAGAAAGTTAGATACTACTTTAGATATGCAGATGATATTGTAATATTAGGTGGAGATAAGTAGTAGTTACGAGATTTATTCTATAATATACAGGATTATCTTAATAATAAATTAAAGTTAAACTTTAAGGATAATTGGTAGATATTTAAGGTAGATTCGAGAGGTATAGATTTTGTAGGATATAGAGTATTTCATACTCATACGTTATTAAGAAAGCGTATAAAAAAGAGATTCTGCAAAAAGATAAACAAGTTAAATAAAAAATAGAACCTAGATAAAGATACATATAAGCAAAAAATATGTAGCTATATAGGTTGGATTAAATACTGTAATGGACGTAACTTGTTAAATAAAATGTCTAAATATAAAGAGCTATTAGAATATATTAAAGAATAATTAAACTAAGAAACTATATATAAATATATACGTTTTATAAGTATATCAAAACAATATTATCAGCCCTGGCAGACTAATTATCAGCTAGGGTTTTACTTTTCAAAACACTTGCTATGATTCACAATATAGGAGATCCGGTTATGACACTATTAAAAAGTATGTTCAGCAGTGCACAAAAAACATCTGCTGGAATACTAGCGGGAATCACTAGCTACTTTGCACCAATTTCAGTAACTGTTATTTGCGTATGTTTATTTATAATTGTAGATGTAATTCTTGGTTACAAAGTTTCTCGTAAGTATGGTCATAAGTAGATAGAGTCCTATAAATTATGGAAGACTATAAATAAACTATTTTAGGCTATACTATTGATAGCAGGAGCACATGTAATAGATACCAGTATAGTTACTTCTATAGATTTGCATGCTGTAGAGTTTATATCTGGTATGATATGCGGAACAGAGTTTGTATCTTGGCTTGAGTCTATGAAAGATTTACATCCAGATTGCAAGATTTGTAAAGTAATAGAAAAAGTTTTAGGAAAGGTTATCAAATCTAAAGGTGAGAAATATCTCGGAGTAGATATTGACATTAATGATTTAAAAAATACCAATAATGATAATAACAGCAATACTCACAGTAGTTAATTGGTTGAAAGGAAATTTCAAAGCACTTACCATAAGTTTCATATGTATTCTAACGGTAAGTGCTTTTTTTATGTACAACCAACTGAAAAAAAAGGATGCAGAGATAGCTAGGCTAGTTAATAATACTAGTTACTATGAATCTCTATTTGATAAGAAAGATTAGGCTAATAGAACATTATAGCTTACTATAGATCAGTTGAAATGTAGTAAAGACAGTATAATTGAATAGCTTAACGAGACCAAAAAGAAATTAAAAGTTAAAGATAAGAACCTGGTACAAGCTCAAGTAATCAATACAGAAGTAAAGGATTCAATCAAAACAGTAATCCAAACAAAAGAATCAGATTTTAGTAAGGAGTTAAAACTCAATAAATTAACAACAATCATAGTAAGTAGAAAAGATTCAATCTTATCAGTCACATTAGATTTGAAGAATGCTTAGACATTATTCATAGAAGAAAAAAAAGTGTATCGTAATTAGTACAAATCGTGGCTGTCCAGGTTCTTTCACTTTGACTTTAAAAAAGATAAAATTCGCAAATTTACTATAGATAATTCCAATAAACTTATCAAAGTAACTGATACCAGAATAATAGAAATCAAATAAACTATTATTATAAACATAAATTAATCAATAATAATATGCATAGAATAATCCGTACAAAAGCTTATGAAGCTGAACACGGTCCTCATTTCAATGAAGAACATGCTCGTAAAGCTGTAAATAAAATGGAAAATGAAGACGGAACAAGAGGTCAACATTGGTCATTAGAAGAAACTACAGCATTAGCTAATCAATATGGTATTCGTTTAGATGAAAAGATAAACAAATATGATTGGTACGTTGCATTGAATATGGTATACTCTGATTACTATCGTGTCATTGTTAACATTACCGGCACTAACAATACGAAGTTCTTCGTAGAATTAGCTAAAGCTTGGATCTGTGACAAAGATATAGATGAAGGTAAAATGTGGTTCTACTATATTTATGTCATGTGTGATAAGATTAGAAACGCTGAAGAAGATCTTTATGAAAGATATTACAGCAAGTACGAAGATGATGACGAAGAGGAACGTTATGGAAACTACCGTAGAATGGGTAGATCTTCATATGGTAGACGTAGAGAATACGACAGAGAATACGATGAAAGAGACTTTTAAGAAGAGTACTACATACTATAAAGGAATGGTTACCAATGTGTCCAAAGTATATGATGAACCATTACCACCATAGTAGTTTCCTATGCCTAACTAGACTAGAAAGAAGTTAGTAGACATAGTAATTAGCTGTGATGGGGAATCAAAGAAGTTATCTGTAGAAGATAACAAGTCAATAGTAACAGATGGTTCAATAGGTTTAACAGTAGCAACTGATAAACAACAAATAATTAATATGGTTAAAGCTAACTACGATGAGTGTAAAGCTAAAAAAGAAGCAATGGCGAAGTATGACGAAGAAATGGCAAAATGTGAATCAATATTAAAGTAGTTAGATTATAGTGACAAAGAACCTGATAAAGAAGATCCTAGAATAAAGGAACTACAAGATCAGGTAGGTGAACTTAAGAATTTGATAAAACAAGCAGGAAATATGGTTCCACCTTAGATGAAATAGATGTTACCATAGAATATGCAAAAAGCAATGAATGAGGCTAGTTAATACTAGCCTTTTTTATTTTAAGCCTTTTATTTAAACGCTATTACTATATCTTGTCAATTGTACTACTTTACATATAAAGTGTCTAAAAAGTCCTTAAAATACGTTATAGATATATTTAATAAATAATGCATTATGAAATTAAACACATTGAATACTGTTATTGATGATATTTTACTTGAATTGCGCAATAGTTCTGTTTCTGAATCAGAACACATAAGTAGAATATAGATAGAGCAATGGATTAACAATTACCGAGCTTTACTAATTAAGCAAGACATAGATAAGGGTAGAGATATCAATCCCATGTATGTTCAAACTATTAGATGTATACACTTAGAAAGGAAAGAGTGTATACCAGGTCACTTTGTATATGTTAGTGATATAACGTTACCTAAACTCATAGACTTTCACTTCAGAACAGGTCTAGTTTCTGTAAAGGATATGTATGGTAATCTGATATAGTTAGGTAGTGAGTCCAAAATGAAATTTTAGAAGTATAGAAAATATACATGTAAGGATTATATTGCTTACTTAAAAGATAGTCGTATATACGTAGAAGGAGGTAACAATCAGTTAGAATATATAGAGGCTGATGTTATACTAGAGAATCCTGCAGATGCTAATGAATGCTTTGATCCAGACGAACCGTATCCAGCACCTGCACACATGATTCCTACTATAAAAGATCTTATATTCAGTAAAGAGCTGAATATTATGCCCAAGATGCCTGCGGATACTACTAATAACTCTAATGACGATATGTAGAACATATATAAACAATAGCAATAATGAATAAGAAATCATATACTATAATGGACTTTTATTAGTTCTACTTATCTAATATAGAAAGAGATACTGTATACGATGTTGACTACAAAGTATATAGACAGATAGTTGAAGATTACTTTAGATTTATAGTAGAAGAAATAATGGAGCATAGTAAAGAATTTAGATTACCATGTAGATTAGGATACTTAAGTATTGTTAAGAGATAGCCTAAAAACTTCGACAATAAGAGTCTTAGAATAGACTATCACGAGAGTGCTATACAAGGTAAAGCCGTTTACTTTATTAATGAACATTCCAATTATTTTAAGTACAGATTTTTGTGGTCTAAAAAGGAATCATTATTAACTAATAAAACAAGATATTAGTTTGTAGCAACTAGAGCTAATAAAAGAAGATTAGCTCAAATAATTAAGAATAGAGAACATGATTACGTGGAAATTAAGTGATATTTAGGATATACCAAAACAAGCCGGAATATACCAAATTAAGAATGTCTTAAACGGTCATTCTTATATAGGTAGTACTAATAACTTTTATGATAGATTAATACAGCATCGTTCTCATCTAAGAAAGTAGAAACATCATAGCATCGCGTTGCAAAGAGCTTATGATAAATATGGAGAATATAATTTTGAAGTAAACGTACTAGAAATATGTTCTCCTGTAAGAGATACTTTATTGTATTTAGAACAAAAATATTTAGATTTAAATCCAGAGTATAACATAAGTAAAATAGCAAGTCATCCATCAAACACTGGGCATAAGATGCCGGAGCAAGCGAAGAAAAGATTGCATGATCTATATTACGGAAAGAAAAGAGATCCCAAAATAGTAGATAAAGCAACAAAAAATAGAATAGGGAAAGGATGTAAAAATGTATATTGTTATAATAAAGATGGAGAATTTATAGGGTGTTTTCTAAATTCGAAACAAGCAGTCAAGTTATTAAATCTTAATGTAACTCCAGGTACAATAAACAAATGTTGCACAGGATTATGTAAAAGCATTGGTGGATTTATATGGTCTTATGATTATAAGACAGATATTTCTTATAAAAAAGACAATGCAAAAAGAACTAAAATAGTTAGAATTTATAAAGATGGAATAGAAAAAATATACAGTTCTATTACTGAAGCTGCTAAAGATACGGGAAACATAAACAATAAATCTGCCATATCTGATTGTTTACGTGGTAGAAGAAAAACAGCTTATGGCTCTAAATGGAGGTATTACAATGATTGATAGATTAACTACATCTAAAGAAATAATTGCTAAAATTATAGCAGATTATGATTTGAAGGAAGACGAAATTAAAATAACAGACATCAAAGAGTGGATTGGTGAAGGTATGGAGAAAATAGGCGCAGTACAATAGCTTGAACACAAAACAACTAATTTAATAGTTGAGAATTATCAAGCTAAACTGCCTTGTGATCTTTATAGATTGGGACAAGTTGCATTCTCTTTTGAAAATGGCTGTGGTTGGTTACCAATGAGAAAGGTTACTAACTCTTTTGGTATATATAAGAAATGTAGTGGGTGCAATCCCAAAATGCTAGTACAAGATAGTGCCTTGATTCCATTGGTTAAGAATATCTTCAATCTAGATGATGATAAGGAAGCTTTAGAGATACTTAATAGTGATAAGAATATTAAACAAACCTTAGATGCTTTAGTAAATCAATATACTGTACCTAGTAATAACGGAAGACTGATAATAGGTAATCCGGCTACTTTTAATACCAGTCTACAGTACTCTACTAAACCTGGTTACATTACTGTTAATGTGCCGTGTGGTTGGGTTAAAATATCTTATCACGCTATACCTACTGATGAAGATAGTATGCCTATGATACCTGATTTACCTTCATATAAAGAAGCGTTAATGTATTATATAGGTACAAAAATACTATACGCAAAATGGATAAAGGGGCAACTATCAAATGAAATTTATTATTCTATTAAAAGATCTTGGAATTTCTATAGAAAGTAGGCTTATGCTGAAGCTATGATGCCTGGTCCAGATGAACTTGAGAGTATCAAAAATGATTGGCACAAACTATATACTGAATTCGATGACCATGATACTTTCTTTGAAAGTACTGGAGACGAACAGTTATTATATAATTAGAACAGAATATGAGTAATACTTTCTAGACGAATAGTTTCATCGAAGGGATGAATTTGGATATTGATATTACTGCTATACCAGAATCACAGTACAGGTATGCAGAGAATGTACGTATCCTTACTAATAAAGACGGTACTAGTGGAGTACTTTAGAATATACAAAGCACTAGATTGATACAAGGTGGTGATTTCATGGACAGTGACGAGGTAGTATTAGCTACAGCCATAATTAATCAATATGGTATCATACTTACTGCAGATCCATATGGTATAACTAGAATATATAGAGTAGAAGGTTACGAAGAAGGATTAATACAGCACACACTAGTATTAAAAGGGAGGCTTAACTATAATAGATTTAGCAGAGTAAAAATAGTCGCTAACTATGAATCTGATTCTATTATTAAAATGTATTTTACAGATGGAGAGAGTAGTATTAGATTACTAAATATAATGAGCGATAGATACGTGCAAAACTCTGAAGGTACAAATCCAGCATTAGATGAAGAAGGTAATATAAAGAATCCAGATTCATTGGATATAATACCAAGCACATTGCTAGTTGCTCCTAAAATAGTTAGTCTTGGAACTAACGGGTCATTATTATCTGGACAAGTATAGTACACTTATCAGTTATATAATGAAAGAGGTTCTAGTACCGGGTATGCTCCTGCTAGCAACACTATACACTTAACGTCCAGTAATACTACTACCGATTCTGCAGAATATCAAGGAGTAAATAAAGATGTTAATACTGGCAAAAGTGCTAATATTGTAATTGATTTATCTAATGTAGTTTCTGGATTATTTGACAAGTGTAGAATAGTAAGAATACAATACGTAGATAATACCGAAATAGCTAATATAGATGTTATTGACGAAATAGATTTACCTTCCGGTAATTCTTTAACATATACTGATTTAGGTAATAAAACATTGAATACTGTAACTATAGAAGAATTTAATGCTAATACCGGTAGTGATTTCACTGTAGCTACTCTAGAAAAAAAAGATAATATATTGTTTGCTGCAGATGTCAGAGAAACTACTTGGAAACCAATGATAAATGGAGAAGAGTATGATGCTAGGTCGTATAGATTTACTGGAAGTAACAAGTTAATATTATAGGCAGCTGATTCAGGATCTAGTATATCTGTTACTCCTACAGATAGTACTTTAAAGTAGGTATTATCATCCATAGATAAAAAACATGATTGTATATGTCCATTAAACTTATCAGATTATAAGCTTAATGATAATACTGTTTCAAAATATAAATTTAAGTCTTCTTCAGAATAGTCACTAGTATTAGGCGGCACAGGCTTAAATATAGATTATGAGTTTATAACTACAGACATAATGTTAGATACTACTCTAGATTATAATTTCATGAGTGTACCTAGAAAATAGGATGAAGGAAGAGTGATCTATCAAGTTAGTGATAGTAGTAGTACTGTAGTAAAATATCCAGAAGTAAAACAAAGAATACCTAATTATTGTGACCCTTATATAGACTCAAAATATAAAGGGTATTAGAGAGACGAAATATACAGATTTGGTATAATATTTTTTAATAATAAGAATGTCGCTAGTCCTGTTTATTGGATAGCAGATATCAAATTCCCGCATTCATTCGAAGTATCTCCTTGGTATTTTTACATGTAGTTTGTAAATGGAGATCTTACTAATTCTATTACATAGGAATTTATAGGTAAGGCTATAGGGGTTAAGTTTAATATAAAGAATTTTCCGGACGGAGCTGTGGCATACGAAATAGTAAGATGCAAAAGAACGGCAGAAGATAGAACTGTATTAATGTAGGGTATACTGTCTGATACTACTGCATTTCCTTGGCCTAATGCTACTACAGGTACATGGCTAAAAAGTGAAATGGACACAAGACCTAGAATACCTCTTGGAGTTACAGATACTAACATGTCTATATGCGGAGGTGTTAGTTTTTATGATGCACCTACTACTTATAGAGACGGAGAACTTTATTTAAATTAGGATCGTATAGTTAAAAATATATTCAGTTTAATAACTCCAGAAATAGATTTTACAGGCGATGAAGTTATATCTGAATTAGGTGACAATACTTATCTAGACTTGTGTCATTGGTGTGACACTAGAATGCCTAACACTACTAGAACTATACCTGTATTAAACAACCAAAATATAAAGTTAGAAGGATTTGTTAAGTATTTTCAGACTCCGTATCAGACATATGCTATGAACACATAGACTGCCTACGTTCAACCAAGTTTCTTAGGATCAATATTCAAACAAGATGGATTCTTTTATAATGCGGTTAATATGGATGGTTCTGATGATGACGAGATGGTAGTTAATATGATAGGAAAGAGGTATATCACTCACTATCAGAATTTATAGGGTGGAAATAGAATACAATTTGACATAAATAGAGCAATAACTACTCCTATTATACCTAATGGAGAATTAGGTAATATTCAAGCTTACTATAGAGGCATAGGATCACGTTCCTATTTAAATTTTGGAGTTATGTGGAATAACTAGGAATAGTTTGATTGGCTTAGCGCAAAAATGTGTTACTTTGGAAGTTGTGCTGTAGTAGAACTAGATGGTTATTTTCCTAGACAACATTCTATTGCAGTAGATGATAAGATAGCTGTGGGAGAAGGGGTTAAGAGTTTGATAAATTTCTATAATCATACTCCTTTCTCAACTCCTGTAGTAAATATAAAAAGGAGAATTGTTCCTTATGGAGGTAATAATTATAATGCTAGAAGCAATTCTACATATATATCCACATCATCATATAAGTTAATATCTGAAGTAGATAGTAATGTTAACTATGTATTCGGGGGAGATACCTATCTTGGAGTATTAGATCATAGAACTGGCTCACCTATTGCAGACGGGCAAGGAGGAGGAAAGTATGATAGTAGACAAACTAAAGTGAGTTTAAGTGACTACATTCCGTTAGAAACTACTATCAATCTAAATCTTGCTTATGGTGAAAGTATGAGTAGACAAAGAGGAAATTGTCCTAATCCATACTTAACTAATTATATACATAGTTTAGGTTTTTCTAATTAGACTAAACCGTATTATGCATATAACGATGTATACTCATTATAGCCTAGTACACAGATGTATGTGGCAGATTCTACTACTTCTATGGCTAACTTAAGGTTGCCAAACAAAATAATTTATTCTGAGACTAAAACGGCTAATGAGATTACAGATAGTTGGGCTCAGTTTAAACCTGCCAATTATATGGAAGTAGATAGCCAATACGGACCTGTTACTAATATGAAAGCTTTCGGAGATAAGTTATTCTTCTGGCAAGATTCTGCATTAGGAATAGCATCTGTAAATGATAGATCTTTGATTACAGACAATAATGTTAGTACTCTTACTTTAGGTACTGGAGGAATCCTTACTAGATACGATTATGTATCTACCAATAATGGATCTTCTATATCTAACGATTAGAGTATAGTAGCATCAGATGCTTCTCTATATTGGTATGATACGGATAAGAATGAGATATGTTCTTTTTCTGATAGGATACATAAGTTATCTAAAGAAAAAAATGTATAGACTTACTTGAATAATAATCCAGATATTCAAGTACGTACTAGCATATATGATAACAAATTTAACGAAGTACAGATGTGCTTCGATAATGCAGTACTAGTATTTAATGAATATACTTAGAGGTTTACTTCATTTTATACGTTTAATCCTAAAGCTCATCTCAGATTTTCTGATAAGTTATTGTATATATACAATAATAAGATAATGGAAAATGCAGATTTTCCGTTAAATACTATGTAGTCTAAGTTACAGTATGTAGTTAATAAAGATCCATTAGTAACTAAAACATTTGATAATGTTTTCTTCAGTGGCTAGTTCAGAGATATAAATAGCATGTTAATAGATGCAAAGTTTACTACTAAGAATTAGGTTGGTACTATATAGGAAAACTATCTAACTGGAGGATATGCTATAGATTATAGAGAAGATACTTATAGGTTTGCTATAGGTAGAGAAGACATTCATGAAGATGAATTATCACTGCCTGGTAGGTTAAGAGGCAAATATTTGATATGTGATTATACTATTAATTGTGATAATCAACATAATTTCAATCTTCCAAATATTAATACAACATATAGATACTCATTAGTATAATCATGAAAAGTAAAAGAAAAATTAAAGGTATTAAGAAATACCAATACGGTGGAGTAGATTGGCAACGTTAGATGACAGAACAGTTATTAGGAGTACCTAATTTTTCTAAGTACGGTCCTAATGCTGCTCAAAGAGCATCTCTTGGACCTACTGGAAATACATCTACTCCTACTAATAATATAAATATTACAGATATATTAGGTAAAGGTTCAGATATAATAGGAGGTGTGACTAATATAGCCAGTATGTTAGCCGGTCCTTCTACAGCTACTACTAAAGGAGAAGCAGTACAACAATCAATACAAAATGTAATAGGAGGTGCTGCTACTGGAGCTCAGATGGGATCAGTTGCTGGTCCAGTTGGAGCTATTGTAGGCGGTGCTGCAGGATTGGCTACAGGATTAGTAGGTAAGAAGGGTAAAATATCAGGTGGTGGATTCTATGAAGACCCTACTCTTATTCTGGGCACAGGTATACGAGGAGCTATTGGTAATAAGGGTTTAAAACGTAGGTACGAAGCTGCTAAAACTTTAGCAGGGCAACATAGAATCGGAGCTAGTATTGGAGCGCAAGCTCAATAGGAATGGGATGAAGATTATGATCAAAATGTGTATACTATGGAGTCTGGAGGTTAGATTCCTTCTAGCATGGCATATGTAGACGATGGAGAACTAATTAACACACCTCAAGGACAGATACTAGAAGTTCCAGAGGAAGGAAAACCAACAGATAGTAATTTAGTAAATTTACCGGAAGGTAGTAGAGTATTGAGTGATACATTAAAAGTACCAGGAAGTAAAGAAACATTTGCACAAATGGGTAAAAGATTGATGTCTAAACAGAAGACAAAAGGTAAAGATAAATATGCAGAGAATTCTGCAATGCTTAACGAAATAAACGATTAGGCTATTCATGACGAGTTGTTTACTATTCAAGAGATAACTAAGAATAAAAGATCTAAGGTTAAGAACGGTATATAGGCAGCAGCAGACGGTGACATAATTACTGCATCTAATAAGGGTAGATATGTTAAAATTGCAGATAGATTGTATAGACCATGGAATTATTGGGAAGATGTGTATGACTCTACAAGATATACTCCTGGTAAATACAGTACTACCAATGCTCCCACTGCTGTAACCAATGATCTTAATCTAGATAATGAAATTCAGAGTAGAGTTCCTGATGAACAAATAACAACTTTAAGAAGAAATACACCTAACTTTTTTACAAATGCTTCTTCTCTTGCTGCTAAAACGTTGGCATCAGATAACTTGGTAAATAGTGGAGAATGGAGAGGTGGAGTACCTTATTGGTTATTATCAGGTTCTGATTATACAACCCCTATCAATAGCACAACGACCGATAACTCTGTAAATATGCCTAACATATCTGTAACTCCAACCAAAACCAGAAGATCTACTAGTACTACAATAAGTAAACCTAATAGAAAATCTATAGTAGAGCCCATTAACAATGAAATAGATCTTAGTGGAGAAGCTATATCAAGAGTAGGAGATGAAGTAATACCTTATGAGACACTAGTTTCTACAGCAGTAAATAATTAGAATAAAAAAGATAACAATAACGAAAACTCTCCTAAAGATAAAAATAATTGGAGAAAAATTTTAGGAGATATCACTTCTAACATATCACAAATAGCTCCGATATTTTCAAATCTAATGGCAAGTCCAGAAAATTTTGAAGCTGTATACAATCCGTATGCTGATAATATTATAAGAACAATGTCTGGTAGAAAATTTGATATTGCACCAGCTAAGAGAGCTATACGAGAAAATAGAGCTATATCAAATTATAATGCCTCCCAATACAATCCTACTACAGGAGCTAATTTAGCATATAGACTATAGAGTCAAATAGCTGCTGACAAGGCTATATCAGATTTATATTCACAGAAAAATAATATAGATAATCAATATAAGAGTGATTATGCAAATACTTTAAATAATCTTGGACAACAATTCGTTGGTTCTAGAAATTTATCCATAGATCAAAATGCTAGAAGTAGAGCTTCTTCTAGAAACATTAATAGAGCAGGATTATCACAATTAAGCAATTACTTCTAGAATAAGGAACTTATGAGAAATCAAAGAAATAGAGATATTGCTATGCTAGAAGCATATTCTCCATTCTTAGAAGCAGTTTATAAATCTGGAGATTATATTAATTTAATGAAACAATTTAGAAGAGGATAATATGGCAGCAAATATGTACGATCAAGCCGCATAGGCTTAGTTTATTAATACTTATGTGCCTATCAATTTTGGTGAATTATACAGAATAGGTGCGGCACAAAAACAAGCAGTAGATCAAGCGGCAGAACAATTTACTACACAGTTACAGAAGTTTGGAGAATTCAGATCACCTTCCAGAGTAGATACAGAGAACTATTATAACATGACTATTGGCAGAGAAGACTTTCAGAATGCCATTAATCAAATGGTGTCTAACCCTGATTACATGAAGGATGCTAGTAATAGAGCTCAACTACAATCACTAATAAATAGTGTAGATTATGCTGCTCTGTCTCAGTTAAAAGAAAGTGCAGACTATTAGAGAATGGGTTTACAGACGAGAGCTAAGATGAAAGCAGAAGGTAGACTCAAAGACAGCTGGGACAAGTCAGATATAGCTAACTACGATACTCTAGGTACTGGTAAAATATTTGATGACATTACTCCGGTAGCTTATATGAATCTAAATGAACTTAGTACTCCTTACTTTAATGATTTGAAACCAGGTTTCTTAGGTACAGATTATGTAAACGGTACTAGATATATAGTAACCGGTAATAACATGGAAGACCTTATGGCGGTAGCTACAGCTAAGTTTAATGACTTAATTGATACTCCACAGGGTCAGAAGTACTTCGAAGAGTACTTGGCTATGAATAACGGTGATGCAAATGCTGCTAAATCTCAATTCATCAATGCAGTAGCTCAATCACAAATTGACAGAACTCGTAGACCTAAATACGATGTAGATCCTGCCTTTATAGAACAATTAAAATACAGTCTGAAGGCAAAGGCAGCCGGAGCTTCAAATACTAGTAATGTATTGCCAGACTTATCTAGAATACTTGCTACTACTACTGTACAGAACAATTTAGCTGTTTTAGGAGGTTTGACTCCTGAAGAAAGATCAGCAGTAGCTAGTGGACAAGCTAATTCTGAAATATACCAGAAGGCAAGTAGAAATATGAGTAATAACCTCAAGGTGGCATGGAACAGTTTAAGTAAAGCTTCTGGAATAAACAGTGCTTCTAGAAAACTATTAGACATGATTAGTCAACCTCTATCTAAAGAAGTAGATACTAGTCTACTTGTGGAAGGTGGCGGGGAGGCTCTCGGTAAAGATGCAAAACTTACTAATAGTACTGCTAACATGACACTTGGCGCAGATATGACGTTTGGATTACTTGGATATGAGAATGGAGCTCTAGGTTATGCAATGAGTAACATGCAGAATGCTTCAGATGAAAAACAAAAGAAAGCATGGAAAGACAGATCTGTAGCAATGGCTACTATTCAACAAGCTTGGTATAACGACCAATTTAGAGATGTTATCGTTAAAGGATCTGGTCAAGTACTTAGTGATAATAACGAGGTATACCACAAACGTAAAGTATACATACCTATAGATCAGTTAAGAAACATCGGCTTTGAATCAATTAGTAAAGGAGACTTCTCTAAGTTAATAGGTAGTAAAGTAGTATCTCTGGGAGATATTATAGATAAACAGTAGATAGAGATCAAACAAGAATATGATCCAGAAACTGGAGAGGTACTAAAAGGAGAAACCACTAAGAAGTTAACTAGAAAGAAACTAGATGATTCCGATCTGTATGTAGAGTTTGATGCTACTTATCCTCTACAGATAGGTAATAATGAAGCTACTATTACCAGAAATGCCAACTACGAACGACAAGTCAGAACTCTTGGAACTAAAGAAAAATATTTATAGGCGGAAGATTCAGCTAACAGATATCTAAGATAATATGGAAGATAACAAATTCATGGTAGGCGCTCCCAAAATGAACGCCATGACTTATGGTTCTATGGATACCATGCAAAATATACCTACTACTTCTGAGAGGAAATAGTAGGTATAGGAGTATGATTATGATATACCTTCTAATTTAGCGGATATATATACTAGGAGTATATCTAGGAATGATGATTCTGATAGTACAAAAAGTAAAAACGATAGTAACAGATCATGGGGAACACCTTTTGCTCCAAATCCTTTTATAGCTATAAAAGGAGCTTATGATCTATACAATAGTTAGATAGGGTAGTCTATTGTAGAAAAAGCAGTAGAAACAAATATCAGATCCTTAGAAGGTGATTTAGCCAGAAAAGAACTACGTACTATGCAAAGCATAGAGTTCTTGAAAGACTATGAAGAGAAACTACAAAAATTAAATCAGATACAAAGTACAGGAGAAGGTGATCCATAGGAAGCAACCCAGTTATAGACGTATTTGGATCAGAATGCTTAGACTTATGAGTTATTAATAAAAGGTAACAGTAAGTTAGCTCCTCTGTACTACGATGGATTTGAAACAAACAGTATTACTGGAAAGAAAACAACTTCCATAGGGCTGCAAGTAGATCCTAAGAAAGTACCATTATGGGATAGACTTATGCTTAGTCTATCTACTATGTTCGATAATAAAGCTGAAACATACGAAGAGTATGTTAAAGCTGGTTACGGGGACGCTGTATTAAATATTAAGCCTAAAAAAAGTGTATGGAATAATCCTGATAGAACTGGTATTATAAACAGTTTACAGAAGGTATACGATGATAGTATAACATCTCAAGAACTTAAAGTACAAAAGATTAAAGACCGCCAAAGTATATTAAAAGAAGGTAGCTGGTTCTTTGATCCTAATCAAATATCCCCAGAGTTTAGAGAGAGAGTAAACAATAATGAATTTGCTTGGGGGGATCTAGAATCTTATCCTTACGCAATACCATAGTTGGGTTCTTCTTTAGGAGAAATTGCTTCTACTGTAGAAACTGCTACTCTTGGTAGATTAGTAAGTATGGCTGCAAAAACTGCTGCTAAGAGAGGAAATCCCTATTCGGCTGCTTTATTAGCTATTGGGGAATTTGGTTTAAATGCGGCTAACAGTTATTATCAACGTACTCAAGAAACCAATGCTGAAGTGTTTGATGCTTACTTGAATAACATAGTAAATCAAATGGATTCAGGTAATCTGGACGTAAATAGAATATTAGACCAAGGTATTGAAAAACTATAGGCTAGAGGGATTAATACAGATGAAATGACCATGCCGTAGATTCTTGAAGATATGCTTCTGTACAATATCAAAACAGATGATCCTAACTTTGAGAATATCAAACTTAGTGCATACAATGGTCTGGATAATGTCTTTACTTCTAATATGGCTTTAGGAGTATGGGATGCCATGGATATGGCTTTATACTCTTATGGAGGTAAACTCGCTGTGAAATCAGCAAAAGAGTTACTTAAACAAGGAGGTAAAGGATTAGCAAAAGCTACTGGACTTACTAAGGTTGCGAATATAGCTGATAAGTTTATAGATAACAGAATAAACAAAGCTCTATACAGAATGGCTTCTAAAGACGTATTTAAAGCCAATAAGTATAGAGATGTACTTAATACTGTAGTAGGTTTAGGTACTAAACTTGGAGTAACAGCATTCGGAGAAGGTACAGAAGAAGGACAGCAGTACTTAATTCAGAGAGATTACGAATTAAGTACTAAGTATGATCCTAAAAAGATGACATTGCTGGATGCATTCTTTAAGAATTTCCAATATGGTGCAGAAGCTAACATGGCTCTGATGGGTCTACATCCTGATGAAGCTTTGAACAATGACAAAGAATTAGAGCAAAACATGAAAGTTGGTGCTCTTATAGGTTTGTTAATGGGTGGTGCTGGTACTACTATATCTGACGGTCATCAGCTTATTAGAGATGTGAAATCTAATAAGATGTTACGTAATATGGCTGCTTATGACATCAGTAATAAAGAAGAAGACGTTAAAGTAGACAGATGGTATAATGCAGTAAAGAAGGGTTATACTCAAGATGTGATTCAGAATCTTCAAGACATTAGAGATAGGTTTACCCCAGAAGGTCTTACTCAAGAAGATATAGATGAAGATATTAAGAAAGCTAGACAGTTAGAGAGTATATACTATAATCCTAATGTATCTGAAAACTTAGAGCAGTTAGGAATCAAAGTAGGCAGTGAAGAGCATAAGACGTTTGCTAAAAATGCAATGAAGGCGTACGACTTAGAACGCGTATTTAATTCTCAAGCTAAGGAAGCCAACAAGAAACTTGCTGAAAAAGTAAATCAAATATATAGTTCTGATGAGTTTAGAAACTCAGTGGATGAGTATTGGGATGATTTGTCTGATGCAGAGAAAGAACAGTGGGGAGTAAAAGAAAATCTTATTAGTATAGTGAGAGACGCTCAGCAGACATTTACTACTCTTAATGTTCTGAATAAGCTGAAGAAACAGATCAAAGACATGCAATCCTTCATTGCTCAAGCAAAGAAGAACGGTCTGGATGTTAGTGACGAGAATATAGCTTCTGTGGTATATCACATTAATCGTAAACAGAAATAGTTAGAAGACGCTACTAAGAAGGATAAGTAGATGTTCAAATAGCTTAAAGATATATTTGGAATCAATACTGATCCAGAACTAGAGCAATTAATAGCAGATGAAAATATACTTGTTGGATTACTTAGTAAGGCTGTAAACAGACGTGCTGCATATTAGAACGGAGTAGTACTTAGAACTGATATGAACAGACGTGCTGACTTCAACATCCGTAACTGGTCACAATTGTCAGAACAGGAAAAACAAGAAGTACGTGATAGATATACAAAGGAAGCGCAGGACAACGGTCAAGAAACTCCTAGCGATAGATCTATAATTGCTAGATACAATAGAGACGTACAGCAAAATGATATTATAGACGAGTCTGTAAATGCTGCTAGAAAGTGTGCTAATGATATTATTAAGGCAGATCTTGATAGATATACTTAGAATGATAGATCTTATAGTGAAGTAAGCGAAATAGAAGATGCTCAGAATGAGGATACACAAGATACTCAGATGACATCAGAAGAAGAACCTGACTTTACTCCAACTGGAGAGGGAGATAACTCTGGATCTCAGATAGCGTCAACTGACTTGGATGTTAAGTAGAGAGAAGAAGAAACTAGTCTGGTAGAGGATGTATATACTGAATCTGAAGAAGATAAGTTAACCGCTAAGGATGAAGAGACTGGAGATATAGAAGAGATGGATATAAGCGATCTGGTTACTGTAGCAGATGATGCGGAAGATGTATCAAGCGAAAGAACTGTTGATGATATAACTGAAGAGGATATAACTAGAGATACTAAAGATGATACACAAGATAAGATAGATATGGAGAATCTTATGGATGCATCTAACTTTAGAGATCCTGACGATGACTTTGGTTTAACATCTGATGATAATCCTTTCTTAGATCCTCAAACAGAACCCGAGATTCCAGATGCTATAAAAGCTACTATGATAGAAGATCAACCAGAAGAACTTCCTTTCATTGATCCTGTAGCTCTAGAAAGATCAGCAAATAAAGCATTTCCTGATGCAGAGGACTACTTTATAGATAATCAAGGTAGAATGTTCTTGAATGGTAAAGAGGTTACTAAAGAACAGATTGAGAAAGAGAACCTAGCTGAACAATACTCTGATGATTCTACTAAGACTCTATCGGAAAAAGCTAATGAACAGGAGAAGGAAAAGGGTATAGTACCGGGTCTTTCGTCTTCTACTAGCATAATGAACAGTTGGTTAGTAGGAAGAACATTGTTCTATAGACCAGATGCTACTAAGCCTATGGATCTTCCGTTCAAAGTAAAAGGAGCAAAGAATATACACTCAGGAAAAGAGTTAGGAGAGGCTATGGGTGATCCTAATTTCTTATCTGATGCTAAGGTATACTTTGTTCCGGGACCCACTATGTCCTCAAATGAAGCTGCTTTTGATCCTAATGATCCTACTACATATAGAAATGCAGCTGTCTATATGATTATAGACAAGAATGGAGAGATATATGCTGCTGCATATAGAAGTAACGCTAAAGCTGCAATCGACTATCAACATAGATTAGGTAGTGTACCTAAAGAGTCTAAAGCTGCTGAAGACTTAAATACTCTTGCTGCTCAAAAAGAAAAAATAGTATCTTTCTACTTATAGAAATGTAAGAAGGACAAGAATGGAAAATATGTACTACCAGAGGAAGGTCTTACTCATGTAGTACCTACTCAAGTAAATGTATCTAATGGTACATTTAATAACCAAAAAGATGGTAATAAACCTATCTTCAGAAAGTTATCTGAATGTAAAACATTCCAGATTCCTTTGGATCCTAATAAGATACTGACTGAATGTACGTTTGGTTATGGAGTTGGTGGTATTCAAGTAGGTTATAAGGCGGATCCGTTTGCTATCAAACAGTTAGGTACTGATGAAGTATTAGCTAGTAGTGGAGGATTTGCTGGTAAGATGGCTATATTTCCAAAGCCTTCTGCTACTCCAAGAGGTAGATATACTGTTCCAGTATACTTGAGTGAAAAATTCTTTAGAGACGAAAGTATTAAGAAACCTTCTGACATTAAGTTGAGAAGTCACGATGAAGCTGGAAATCCTACTCCTAATGGATAGTACTCTAACTTTATGGAATATGTACTTGATTTGATTACAGATGGTGATCCGTATGGAGTATTACCGTTGATAGTTAATCAAGGCGAGAAAACACGTCTATCAGCTAAGAAATAGGAAGAAGTACAGTTCCTAGCTAAAAAGCAATTAGGCTTTGATCCTGAAACAGAATTGTTCTACTTTGCTAGTCCTAGAAGTGATAGAAATGGTCTATACTTTAGAACTGATGTACCATTAAGCGAAGTAAAGACTAACCCAATAGCTAGGAAGGCTATCTTGTGGTATATGATGTAGAACTACCACTGGAACATGGATAAGAATGTTCTTAGTCAATCTTTACCAGAAAGACTTAGAGATCTTGCAGTTCGCGTACTTAAACCGGGAGATGAAAAACTAGTGCTGTATCCCGGAGAGCTTGAGTTTACTTTAGCTGAATTAGGTATCTCAGAGAAAGAAGGCAAACTAGTAAAAGACAAAGTCGCTCCACCGGCAATAGCTTGGGTGGTTAATAGTGGTAAATTGTTAACTGATATGGGTGACTATGCTTTTAGAGACGGTTTTATATACGCAGAAGACATAACTGTGAATGAAGCTCAGACCCCAGTATCAGTATCTACTGAACCGATTAGTGTAGCACAACCTGTTGAGACTAAACCAGAACCAGTAAAAGAACCAGAAGTACAGCCTGAAAAACCAGTAGAGGAAAAGGTAGAAGAACAACCTAGAGTAAAACCTACTTCTGAGAATCGTTAGAGTAGAAGAGCTAAGGCTCAAGAGCTAGTAAAATCTCTTAAACAGCCTGACGCTAGTGCACCTAAAGTAGCTAGATATATGACTAGTGAGGAACGCGAACAATTCGCTGCTTCTCTTGGTCAGAAGGTATCTAAGGAAAACTTCGTATATTTATATGATTTGGATGGTAAACCTCAGATGTTCATCAAATCTATGTTAGAGAAGGTATTCAAAGAAGTTGGATTAGAACCTACTTTCTATGTTACTGGGATGTATTCTACTGAGGAAAATGAAGTAAATAGAATATCTCAAGACTTACGTGAAGCTAAATCTTGGTTGATGGATAAATTAGGTCTATCTGTAGACCAAGTAATGGTATTCAACGGAGTAATGAGAGCTGCTTCTAATGGTCCTAGAGTATATGGTGTTACTAGATTAGCTGCTAACGGAATAGGTAATATTATCCTTGGACAAGGTGCTGGGAAAGGTATTCAGTATCATGAAGCTTGGCATTATATAAACCTACTTGTACATTCTCCTAGAGAAAGACAGATCGTATACGATGATTATGTAAAACATCATCCTGAATATAAGAATGCTTCTATAAATGAAGTAGAGGAAGCTATGGCAGAAGACTTCCGTAGCTGGGCTATTGTTCAGAATGCTAAGTGGTATAATCTTGGTTACTAGACTATTAAGCTATTTAGAGCCATAAAAGACTTTGTTAAGTCTATGTTCAATATATCTGATAGTCTCTATACTACTATATATAAAGGTATAAACAAGGGAAGATATTCTCAATATGAACTGAACTCTGTATCTATGGAGGAATTCCATAAGGCATTTACAGACAATGGTACATTCTTCTCTATACCGGGAGTACCTCAAGACAGATTGAAGAACATGCCTTCTATCATTAATCCAGATGTATTTTATAATGTATTAGACTCACTTACTAGTACATTGTTATCTGTGTTTAATGTTAGACAAGCATCTGATATATCTAAGTTAACAGAGAATCTAGATTATATTCCTTCTATTATAGAGGGAAATATGATGGCTGGTCTTACTCCTGAAGAGAATGAACAACTTATTGAAGAAGTACTTGATAACTGGGATATCTTCAGAAAAGAAATGGCAGAGCAACTATCTACTTTGAATATCAAAGCTGAAGAAGTAGAAGTAGATAAAAATGGTGATACAGAAGGGCAGAATAATAATGAGAGATACGATAGAGTTGCTTTTGAATTTTCAAAGAAGCTCAACATGTCTTTCAACGCTAAGCTATTCTTTTATTCTATTCCTAAGATGGAATATGATAAGAATAAGGAATTAGTGCCTGTGGTAGATCCTATCTTTGGACTCAATATGACTGAATCCTTTGATGTATCTTGGAATAAAATAATGGAAAATCTATGGGATATCGAAAGATGGGAAGATCTAGAATCTAGATGTTTAAGGCTTGGTAATGCAGATCCCTTCTTTAAATCTCTATACAACTACATTAGCGGAGACAATAAACCAGATGAAAACACTTGTACTCAAATTCTTACTACTATTAAAAGTGCTAAAAACGAAATGACTTCTATAGAATTTAAGGAAGCGTTCGAAAAAGCAAACAGTAGAATACAAGATGAAGATTTAGTATTAGATGTAAAAACATCAATGAGAGCTAAAGCTGGTAAATGGCGAATCCTAGATTCCTCTTTACTTAGATTATAGAATAAATATCCTAGGCAATGGGGTAAGCTATTCTATGTGTCCGGTATGATAGACAAGAGTAATCCTAATAAGTTTGAAATAGACTAGGACAAACTTGAGGATTTGAATGTCGACTTTATGCTAATAAAAGAGAAAATAGATGAAATAGCTGCTCCATTTACTTCTAAGAGACCTAAAGCCATTACATTCACAGAAGACGATATCCGCAAGGCTAGTGTTACAGCAAAAGAGGAGTTAGTGAACTGGCTGAATGGAATAGGTATAGACGTAGATATTAAGTCTATAGACTACTTATTATATGGCATGAAGTCAATGAATCCTAAACTACCTACTATTGAAGGGTTCGATAAAATGTATACTTTACTTAATGACTCTAGTAAAGGAAATATTCGTAACCAGATATTAGGTAACTTAGATGCATTATCTAAAGGAGAGACGAAACTATTAAAGCTAAATAATCCGTTTCCTGTAACAGAAGATAGTTTTATATAGAAACTGGCTATTGCTCATGGTAAGTCTCACCCAAATCCATCAGAATTTAGTGTAACTGGTCCTAATAATACTACAGTATACCCAATAACCTAGAATAATTATATGTCTGATAGAATTAGATGGTTTAATACAGATCCTTCAGAAGTATCAAAAACTAGGAAGGCTGTGTATAATCGCCACTCTATACTGTTGCAGGCACTAGAAGACGGATCTAAATTAAGTTTAAGTACCTTTATTGCAGTTCGTAACGAAGATAATAGAACTAGTAGAGATTACTTCTAGATATCTCCAGTAGAGGACTATATATCTAAAATGGTGCTTGCTCATAACGATAGAATACTATTACCTACTATGGCAGATAAGAAGACATGGTATTCTATTAGTGGAGTTAAACTGTTTCACGATATGTTGTCTAAATCTAGATTAACTGAAAGACAGATAGATACTGGTATACAGGTTCAATATGTTGATGATCAGATGTATCATTATTCTGATGATACACTACAGACATTTGCAGATTATTTCCTTGATGAATTTAATGCTATAGAACAGTATTACGCAGATAAATCACAAGTAGAATAGAATCCTAATCTTGCTATTGATAATTACCACGGTAAAATAAAGAATGGTAAGATGGATAATATGGGTAATGGAGGGTATTTCAGATATTTCTCTTCCATCAGAATGAGAGGAGAAGATGGAAACTATAAATACGTTCCTTTGAACCAGATGATTTATGCTTGGTCAAAATTTGATTATGATAATAATCAAAATCAAATGCCAACCAGACTTAAACAACTTAAAAATACTTTGTTTAGTAATAGAGAAGCATTGTTCGATATGATAAATGCAACTCTACAAGATAAGGTATAGGAAGAACTTGATTTCTTAGTGGATAAAGGTATAATCAAAAAGTATGCCAATGGTGAATATGAGAACTTGTTAATACCATCTAACATGCTAGACGATTATCATGAACGTTCTCGTTCACTTCCTAATGGAGATTCTTCTAAGAGAAGTAAGCCTGCTGCACTTTATTCATTAATTGCAAACCATGTAGCTAACTAGATGGTTTCTATCATAGAAGTAGAAAAAGCGTTTGTTGGAGATCCGGCTTACTATAAATGGAAACGCGATAAGAAACAACCATGGATAATAGTAGAAAGATCTGTAGACAAAATTAAACGTCTTGGTTCTGTATTGTCTACTGGAGATAACCTTAGAACTTATTGGGGAGACGGAGATCCTAGAAATAACTCTAAGTTCACAGTATTACATATGAGTGACAATGAGGTAGGATCCATCAAATTTGACGAGTACAAAAAGATGTTTACTGCTGCTGAAGTAATGAAACATATTCAAAGAACTAACCCAAATATAGACCAGAAACGACTGGTTAATATGGTTAGTAAAGAGAATATTAACAACACTATGAAAACTCTTAATGCTAAAGTAAAGAAATCTATAGAGGATTCAGTAGCTAGACAGATTGCTGCATATGGTATTGATGAAAACGGTAGAGGTAGGATAAACCAAGCCGATGCTGCTGTGTACATTAGACCCGCATTGTATAAGAGAATTGTTCAAGCAGTAGGAGAATGGTCACCAGAAGTAGAAAGAGCGTTTGACCTACTAGAAAGTCCTGATGAATCGTGGTTGTCAGATCCTAAACTATACGCACAAGCTATAGAGACTCTTATCAAACCATTAAAGATGGTATACTTTGGTAACCACGAACTCACTAAATTAGGATTGAATGTACCAGTGTTTGACAAGATGGCTATCTTCCCTATGTTCAGAGTGATGGCAAAAGCAGATAACTATCATCTGTATAACCGTATGAACAATGAAGAATTAGGTGCTATTGATATGCTTACTTTTGAATCCGCTGTTAAAGTAGGTGGTAGAAAGAAATTCAAACCATACAAAGATGCATAGAACAGTAGATTTAACTTAGAAGATCTGAATAAACCGTCTACTTCTATAGTAAATGGTGAAACTAACTTCGAAGGTTTAGATTCTGGCAATTCTAAGTTGCCTACGTATATTCAAGATTTGCGTAATCTTAGATTACAGATGAATACAGATCCACACGAACATACTGATAGATCGTTAGGTACTCAGTTTGCTAAAGTAGCACTAAGTAACTTGGTTAAGAGTAGACCGTATGGATTAAATAAAGGGGTAGAATATACTGGTAGGTAGATTATAGATAATGTGTTTAATTCTATTAATAGATTATCTGATCTAGGAGCATAGAAGATATATGATGAATTTACCGATGATGGAACATTATCTACTAGAAAGTTGTCTAACTTCTTAATACGTCAAGCTAAAGATAGTGGATTATCTAGAGATGTAATATCTTCCTTTGAGATAGATGAATCTACTGGTCAAATGCGTGTTCCTCTGTCAGCACAGAGTAATAGAAGATTTGTTGAAAGTAGAATTATATCACAAGTAGGAAAGAGAGCTATTGATATTAATACTCCGGGTGGTTCTGCTATCCAGCACGCGTTCTTTGGATTTAAGAATACAACTATAACAGATCAAGAATCTGTAGGTAGAGCATTCAACGATGGTAAAGATCTGAGTCCTTTGAATGAAGATGGTAGTATGGACTGTATGCTTAGTACCAACTTCTTCAGACATGTAGTACCTGCTTCAGTAAGAAAACAAGGTTATACAGCTATCAGAGAATGGTTAATAAAGAAGAATATAATTGGTCAGAATGCTAAGCCATATGCATTAGGTTATCGTATTCCAACGCAGGGTTTATCATCTACCGCATCTCTTAAAGTAACAGATGTACTTCCAGAGTCTATGGGTGATGTTATTATAGTTCCTAATGACTTTACTGCAATGACTGGTTCTGACTTTGATATTGACAAGTTGTATATAGTTACTGGTTACTATGATAAAGATGGTAATTACTTAGAATGTAATTGGGATGATATAGATAGTAACTCTGAACAGCAATTAGTAAACGGATTAATTGATATGTATCGTATTGCTATATCTGACGATACTAACATAGATCAAACTAAAGCTCCTCTCGATAATCTTACTGAAAAAGTAAAATCAAACATTCTTCCACTAGTAATGGGTACTGCCAAGAATGAAGCTAAACCAATGTACGAGTTACTTCCTTCTTATCAGTTATTTAAAAAGTTTGAATATACTGGTGGTAAAGACGGTATTGCTCCGTTTGCTCTAGCTTCTACTAATCATGCACTTACTCAAGCACTGAATCTTAGAATGGATTTAGGTGAGGTAGCCGATTTATACGACTTAGGTAATATAAATGATATAACTTCTCAGGATGGTGAAAGAATACTTGACTGGCTATCTGCCATGATTAACGCTCATGTAGACGTTGCTAAAGATCCTTACATCATTAACTTGAATGTCAACTCTGTTACTTATAGTATGACTGAATTCTTGCTTAGAACAGGTAAGGGAGAAGCTACATTCTACTTCTTATCTCAACCAATTTTGAAAGACTTTGCTAACATGATTATAAAGTTGAATGGTCAATACGGTGTAGATCCTCAAGACGTTTCTTATAGTCAGTTAATAGATGATACGTTATCTGGTTTAAAGAGACAGTATATGAGAGAGTTTGCCAACTTTGTTGACTCACAATCTGATGAAAATGTTAAAAAGAAATTAAATCAAGAATGGGCAGGTCTATTAGATTTTGAGAATAGTCCAGATACTCCTAGACGTGCAGTAGATGTAGAGTTACTTAAAAAAGCACTTACTTCTAATATAGAGGGAAATAGAGATATGAACTTCTATTTGCAACAAGTATTAGTTGCTACAGCATATCAAGACATGTTACCATATGCAGAAAGACTAACAAAATTAGTTAGATTATCGCAAATTGATACTAAGAAATATGGTAATACTCTGGCTCAGTAGGCTAACTATAGTAAATCAGTATTTGATTTTATCAGGAACGATGGTGAATTATTCTATCAAACTGATGATAAAGGTGTAAAGATAGAAGATGAAAATCAAAACGCTCTGCTTAACTATTACTCTAATAGCTTCTTGATGAAGAAACTAAAAAATGCGGTAGATATTCCTAGATTTATATTACATCAAGACTTTATTCAAGCTACTGATATGTATGGTGGTTTGTTCAATAATATGATAAACTCTATGGTAGGAGAACGAAGTGGAATAAACAAACAATTAGCCATGAAGTTGGATTCCATTGTAGATAGTGTAATTAGAGCTAGAATTGCTAACAGTACTTCAGCTATGCATTTAGAGTAGGGAGAACTAAAGGAAATGGTAATGGGTAATAGAACTGTTCCTAAGAGATTACATCAACTTAAGTATGCCATATATAGAAATATAAATGGTAGATACGATAACTTACTTAATGGAGATGGATCAATAAGTAATGCTTTCTTAAATTACCTAATTCCAACTCTAGCTACGGACAGCGCAGAAGGTGGTATTGATGCAATGTCTTTACTTAATAGTTCTATGGCTAACAGCTCTAATTTTGAAAATAGATTGATTGCATACTTTAGTGATTTGATGTCTAGTGAAGATGCAGCTGTAAGACAATTTGCAAATAGATTGGCATTGTATGCTTACTATACATCTTACGACAATAAAGCTCCAAATACGTTCTCACATTTAATATCTAGTCAGTTTAGAATTGATTCAGGTTATGCAGATAACATAAGACAAGCTATAGGTGATATGAATACTGGACAATGGTTAGGAAATGTGTTTAATGAAACTATAGACGAACCTACGTTAAGCTCATATCCTTCTATCGCATTAAATATTGCTAGAAATAATGCTCAGGATTCTGAAGTAGTTAAGAATGTAGTTAAACCTAAATCCAATAGATATAATAGTAAGTCGTTTATATATGCTCCATCTCCATGGACCGATGGTACAGGTACATATCTTATGTCATTCAGCACTAAACCTAGAAAAGACGAAAGAGATTTCTTATCTATTGATTATCCCGTTTACGGAAAGAGAAATACTGTATTATATGTTAAAATAGGTAGACTTGAAGTATACGATAAGGAGAAAGGTAAAAAACTAGGATAGGCTGGACAGACAATATATGCCGCTGTACCTAGATTAGGAATACAGTCCGGATCAAATACAGTAAATGAGTATTATAAAGACGCTTATTCTCTATCTGACTTTGATGAAAATAATATAAATGTATTGTCTTACAAGTATTTAAACAATTTCTTTAATGACCAATCCAAGTACAAGATGTGGGTTAAAGGAGTAGACAGCAAAAATATAGATATATCACTTATACCAAGTCAATATTTCAATGAACAATTCAACGCTCATGGATTAGACAGATTAACAGAAGAAGTGGATCTATCGGAAAACTCTGCTGACAACACTATCAGTCAAGAAGTAAATGACGAGAAGCCTACTCAACAGAGTGATAAACCTAAATCTAAAGCAATGGAAACTAAAGAGTTAGATAGAGATATAGCGGCAGAAGCAGGTTTGTTAGATAAAGGTAATTTAATGACTAAAGTAAACCAACAATTACTAATGACAGAAGCAATGATGGAAGCAGTTCCTTATGAAGATCCTAATGCTGGAGTAGAATCATCTGGTGAAGATATCTCAGATATGTTTACTTCTGAAGATGATCTTAATGAGGATAATTTCTCAGACGATGCTTATAATAACTGTAAAGGTAAATAATTATGGCAAAAGGAATATGCCCAAACTTAAGTGATCCGCAGATTAAAGCGGAGTTTGATGAAATGGTAGCTGCTCTTGGAGAAAAACAAGCATATGCTATCTGGGACATGAATAATGGTTATAGTTTAGATAAGGCTCCGAATGGGGAGCCTTCTGTACTATTCGCTAGACTATTAGAATATAATAATGATAATAGACAAGCTGCAATACAAGATAAAGCTAAAATATACACCAATTCATTTATAGAGAGATATGGTAATTGGATAGAAGGAGAGAAGTCTGACAAATTCTCTTATGTAGAAGGAGAACCTATCGTTAGTAAGGAATCCTTAAACATATTTGATAAACAAGACTCTCCACTTCAGCAACAGTCTATGTCTCAAATAGATGAAGCTATGAAGAGATTTAGAGCTGAACGTTACGATTTTGATAAGACATTAGATACGTTAAGACAACTGATAACTAATGCAGTACAAGCACGCATTAAGTCTATTCAGAATCGTAAGATAGCTAATAAAACTGCTTTATTGGTTCCATTAGAGCAATAGCTATCTGCCCTTAAGAATCCAAATATCGACTCATTACAGACCATAGTATACTGTTTATCGGATATAAAGAGAACCATGACTCGTCCAGTTAATGCCATACTTACTGCTCAAAAGAATCTTAGAGAAGGTAGGGATAGTGGATTTAGTAATCTAGCATTAATACAGCTTCAATAGGATTACTTCGGTATGTATAATAATGTACTAGAAGAAATTGCTAGAAACGTATTTGATTCTGACATTTATAAAGACATACTTGGAGCATAGAGTTTCGATCAGATGAAGACTATGATATCCAATATGCGTACTCAATTTGCAGCAGCTAGACAAGGACTTATCGAACTTACTACAGACTTAGCATAGAAGACTATGTTAAAGTATGGTATTAAGGATGAACAAAGTAGAACAGAATTGGAACAGTATGTAGGAGAAGATCTTATTACTACTGAAAATGATGTTAGTTCTCTAATGAGATGGATAGGATCTGGAGATAAGATGAATGACAAAGCTGCTAGAGTTATGTTCGATATGATAGCAAACACTAATAATAAGACTCGTTTCGCTACTCATAAGTTTGGTAACAAGTTGCTGCGTCTACAAAAACAAATATCTCTAGGAGATCAAATGAGACTATTTGAATATGATTCAGACGGTAAAAAAACTGGTTACTTTATTAGAGACAGAAAGTATGGAGAGTTTCTTAATAATCTTGAGAAAGAACGTAAACGCTTAAAAACTAAGTATAATGTTCCGGAAGGGCAGAATATGCCTTTAGAGAAAGAAGCTAGAACTGCTTTCAATAAGGAAATGAACGATTGGTTAAGTAAGCATTGTGAACGTAGATATACTAAGAAATATTACGATGCATTTAACTCACTTAGTCAAGAAGCCAGAGACGCACGAGATGCAATACAATTCAAGATATACAAACTACTAGATGATGTAAGAGATAGTAGAGGAAAAGTACATCTTGAGAATCTAGACGCTAAACAATGGGCACAATATGAGAATTATAACATACAGAAGAAGCAGTTGATGTCCCTGTATTATGAAGATGGTACTCCTAAGACTGATTTAGATAAGTAGATAGCAGAGGAACTTACTGAATTGAATAAAATGCTTCATGAAGGAATGCATTACGTTACCAATGAAGAGAAGTTCAACGAAGCTAAACGCGAAGCAAAGGAAAATCTTACTCCAGAACAATATGAAGCATGGAAAAAGAGATATACCAGAGTATAGATTAGTGATGAATTCTATAAACAACTATCTTAGATAGAGAAGAAGGAATACGGGGATAGGTATATTGAGTTAAAGAAAATAAGAGAAGAGCTTACTAAACCGTATAGAAATGAGTATACTGGAGGTATTGATGTACAGTATATGTCATCTACTCTACTGCATACTTTAAATAGTTTGGATAGAGAAATGCGTAAAGAGAGAAAGAACGCTCGTAAATCCAAATCTAAGAAAGAAGAAGAGTCTATAGAAGGACTTAAATTCGAAGATATTGCAGAATCAGTTCCTACTGAACAATATAAAAGAGACAAGTAGGCAGCTATAAACAGAGGTATAGAGTTCTATGAACTATGGGAGAATCAGCATCATATCAAATACTACATAGGTGAGAAAGAAGTAATAGTTCCAAAATGGTACTATACTAAGATAGTTCCAAAGGATGAAAGACTTATAAACTATGAAGCACCTACTAGAGAGTTTAGTGAAATAGACCCTAATTCAGAGTACTTCAATAGTAAGTTTGATGTAAATATTGACGAGTATTATCAACCTAAAGAATCTCTTTACAAAAATAAAGAGTACGATAATTTATTTAAAGTAAAGAAGGATAAGAATGGTAATGAAGTGGCTACTAGAAACATACCTTTGTGGAACTTATATAAAGAGTTACTTAATGGTATGGAAACATCTAATGACAAGCTTACTTTCTTGACCAGAAATAACCCATACAAGTTACCACAAATGAGTGGTAGTATGTATCAATATGCTAAAGGTGATGGTGTTATAAAAGGATTCTTACAATATACCAGACAAGGTATAGTAAAAGATGTAGATGATGTAGGTTACGTTGATGCTCCTACAAGTAGACCAGATGGATCTGCTTAGAGGATGATTCCTACTTATTATATAAACAAGTTAGACGATCCTAATAAGATTACAAATGACTTAGTTGGTTCTGTTATAGCTTACTTCAAGATGGCTGAAAACTTCAAGAATAAAACGGAGATACAACCAGATTTAGAAGTAATAAAGATGCAGATGGCTAATCGTGCATATACTGGAAAGCCTATAGGATTAGATGCTCTCAAGAGAAAGATATTTAAGTAGAGTGATAAGAAAGTAGGTGCTGATACCAATACTTATAAGTTCATAAGTAGGTTTATGGATATGCAATTATATGGAGAAGAATCTAAATCTATACTTAAGAAATTTGCAGAGGATAGTAAGATAGGTAAGTTCTTTGGATTAGCAGGTAAAGAAGTAAACTTCTCTAAAGTAATCCATAGTATTAAGAACTACGGTCAATTACTTGGATTAGGTCTTAACTTAGCTGTTGGAGCTACAGGTATGGCTACAGCTTTTCTGGCTCAGCTAGGTATGGCTGCTAATGGTAGATATTTCGATTTTTCTTCTTTTTCCAAGGCATATTTCAATATGGTAAGTAACTTGTTTGGTATAGTATAGTATGCAAAAGATACTACCACTAACAACAAGTATGTTGCACTAATGCAGAGATTCGAAATAGGTACAGAATTCTAGAATGCTTTTAGAAACTCTAATAGAGTAGGTATAATAAACACTATAAGTAGGAATTGGGCATTCGGACTTTTTTCATTTTCTGATTTTGTAATCAAAGGTACTATACTAAATTCGATTATGAATAACTATAGATACTACAATGGAAGATTCTATAATAGTCAATAGTTCAATTAGTTATTCTCTAACAAAGAAGATGCAAAAAACATCTGGAGAACTCTATAGAGTACTTATGATATAATTGAAATAGAAAATGGAAATATTGTAATTAGAGATAAAGCATAGGCTAAAGCTTTTGCTGAAGTATAGAATGAAATTAGTAATAGTGCTAGAGCTCTTTCTGCTACAGCTGATGGACAGTTAACAGAAGAATAGAAAGCACAATTTGCTTCTAATGCTTTTGGTTCTCTTATAATGATGTTCCGTAACTATATACCAAATATCATTAGTGAGAGAGTCACTATGAAAAAATAGTATGACTATAATTTAGGTATGGAACGTGAAGCTTTATTAAGAACTATAGGTAGAGTAGTACCTATGTTAATAAAGGATTGGAATAGTCGTAAACAACTAGATGCATCTGATATAGGAAATATTAGACAATTTAGTTATGAAATGACTATGATTGCTTTATTATCATTTGTAGTTAAACCTTTATTAGTTGAAGTTGCTGATGATGATCGAGACAATTGGGTTAAAAACTTCTTAGCTCTTCTAGTAACTAGAACTGGATTTGAGTACGGTAACCAATATAATCCTCTAGACTTACTTAATACTATTACTTCAGTAAGTTCTATATTCGACATTATGAACCCATTCACTAATCTTATATCACTTAGTGAAATGTGGGAAATTGCTGTTAATAATAAGAAAATTAAGTATGGAGCTTATAAAGGTGATACTAAATTGGAAAGATGGTTATGGAAGATGACTCCATTCAAGAATGTTAAAGAAATTCAAGATCCGGCAATCAAACGAAAGTATTACGAACAATTATACAAATAAAAATAAAGGCTACTATTTCTAGTAGCCTTTATCGTTTGAAGTGCCTTGGAGGTTAGCACTCTTCTGGCATGTCTTCGAAGGGATCTTCGATAACATCACCAAAAGGTATGACGGATTTTACTTCATGAAATTCATTGGTAAACAACACATTTGGTAGATTGGTATGAATACCATTGAATAACTCAAGTGTTTTACTCATTTCAGATTTACTTAGTTCTGCGGGTCCACCACTGATTAGTATATCTCTACGAGTTCTAATTTCTTTAGGCAAAGTAAATACAGCTATTTCATACCACTGGTCATTTATTCGAATCTGACGTAGACTATGAAAATACTTATTCTTTCTTAGTTCGTATTGAAGATTCAACAATGCTTTTATTGTTGTTTCTCTATACATCACGAATAAGTTATCACAGAAATATGGTTCATCTGGATACTCTGTATATACGTTCACAAGATTTTCGTTTACTAACTTCTTATTGTCTATCACTAAGTGCAACAGACAAGCTGTTGCTTCATTTAAGTTCTTCAGTTCCATTTCCTTCGTAATATTCACGAGTATGGTCCCAATTTCCTGTCTGATAATGGTATGAAATTTCTGTTAAAGTATCTGCTATTAGGTCTTTACGGTCCAATAACTCTTTTTCATTTAACATATTAAATACTCTTACTTCATTATTACCATTGCTTTGAATTGCAATAATGTATGCTTCTAAATCAAATTCTTCTATATTATATCCTAGATCAGACATATACCATGTAAGAGCTAAAATATAGAATGCAATTTGTCTATAGTAGTCATATTCTTCTACAGAATGCTTAAAATTATAAACATCTACTGTAGTTTTTAAGTCTATAAGGATTATCTTCTTATTAACAAAGTCAATCTTAACTCTATCTAATAAGGACTTACAAGATATCTTTTGTTTTTCTGATTCCCAGTTTATATGAAACTCATTATTGCAGTCCCAACCAGGATCATTTGTAAGTAATTCTTTTGCTTTTTTATGATTATTAATATTCTCTTCTATTCGTTTAAGCATATTTAGATCAGCAAATGATATTACTGTAAATGTTTGATTTTTATCTAAAAATTCAATATACTCTGCAAACTTGAGTTGTAACTCTTTTGCTTTATTTAACATGGCATCTTTAGACATATTATTGCCAGAGTATGCAGATTTATATGCATCTAGTAATTTATCTTCTTCTAATAATTCTGTAGAATGAAAATAACGTTCACAAAACGCAATCTGCTGTGCTGTTTTAGGCTTCTCATAGTCAATAATCATATAATTATGCCAGAACTCATCTGGCTGAAGTAAGTACATGTGTATCATAGTACCTTTTTCAAGATATTTTCCACTTATACCTTCTTCTTTACCGTCAAGCATATCCTTGAGGTAACGTGGTCCTTTTTTCAAGAACCACCCTATTGCGCTATTGGAGATTCTTGATGAATCAGAATAATATTCACAATCTATTATCATTCGTAGTATCTCCATTTAAAACCACAACAGTGATTACGTTCTCCTTTACAGCATTTTACTATATTAGAGCTTTTAGCATTATATTCATTAGCAGCTTCTTTAATACTGTTCCATCGTTTCAATTCATTCATATCTAAATCATATTGAATTATTTTTCTAATAATATTGTTTTTATTTCTCCTTAAATTAATATTCTTATAAGTATTATTATACTTATAATTACACCATTCAAGATTATTGACATTATTGTTAGCTTTATTTTCATCCTTATGATTTACACATTCTAAATTATTAGGATTATCTAAAAAATGTTCCGCTACTAATCTATGAATTAATAATGTTTTATGCATACTGCCTTTTGACAATACAACATATTCATAACCAGCAGTTGTAGTATTCGTTTTACGTATTTTTTCTTTAATCGTCTGAAAAGTGTTTCTTGTTTTAGAAGGTACTTTTCTTTCAAGAGACTTTACTTTACCAGTATTACTTATCTGATAACTATTTTCAAAACCTTTTATATCTTTCCAAATTTCTGTCATAAACAATCTTTTAATATCTATAACGTAATCTATATAATAAGGTTTCTATTTTCATGCTGCTTCTTCTAATTCTAATTTAGGAGTATCTTCTTCCTCATCATAATCACTACAGAAACTCCCAGAAGTATCCCATTCATTATTGTCTTCTTCTAGAGCCTCTACAAATTCTTTCTGCATATCAAGAAAAGTATTACACTCTTCTAGAGTAAGAGGTTTATTTCCATTTAGTTTAAAGTAGTCTCTTATAACAAGTTTTAAGTACTCTATAAATTCAGTTTTTAATGTAATTTCTTCTTGTGTCATAAAATCTAATGTTACTATATTTAAATCTTCCTTAAAGTTATAACTATTATCTAATATAGAACAGTTATATTTTCTGTGATTTTTATTAGATACTCCTTCATGCCAATGTCCAAATAAATGAATTTTGGCTTTACCAAAAGTATAATGACCTAATGCATTATTGTAATTAGGATTATCATGAGTAATTAGTATATCACATTTTGGTATCTTATTATATAGTTCATTATCTTGCAATTCAAATGCCCACCTTCCTTGCTGAAACAAAATATGGTTTATCCATGGTGTTCCGTAGAAACTAACTCCTTTATAAGTATAAGACTCATCAATAAGCATTTCTACTTTATCATTAGTCATTTGTCTCATAACTTCTTTAACTTCTTGCCAAGCCTCCTCTTTATAAAGTTTTTCAAAGTAAAAATCATGATTACCTGGAACCAAGATTATCTTCTTGCAAGGTAGCTTGTTAGCCCATTTAGTAAACCTTCTATTCCACCAAGTAGCTGATGCATCCATAGATCTTTGTATATTTAGTGGAATTATATCTCCACAAATACACAAGACATCACATTGAGGAATCTTATTATATAGATTCCCGTGTATATCACTAATTCCACATATTTTCATATTGTAAGAATTTAGTAAGTTTATAAATAAGTATTGAATAAAATAGTATCATTAGAATAGATCTTCAATTATTTCATCCTCATTAGAAATATTAGTTCCTGTTCTTATTACTCCATTTAAGCTAAGATTCATATCTTTAGCTAATTCATCTAATGGAATATCTTCGAAGAGAACAACTTCATCCAAGAATGCTGAAATATTATCAAATGATTTAACTTCTATATGTTCGACGATGAAGTTCACAACTTCATCTATGTTCTTTATTCCTTTGTCTTCTGCCATACAGCGTACAAATACAGAATTAGAGTTTGCTTCATATTCTTTAAAATAACGAACACGTGAACAACGATCAAAGAAGTTATCGTCTATCTGATCTGTTTTGTTACAGGTCATCAATACCAATTTTTTAGATGTAGCTTCTACACCGTCTAAGAATCCTAACAGATCCTTAGTTTCCCACCAATAAGTGTTTTTTTCAATTTCATCAAACATAATTACTACAGGAGTAGTAAAATGTTTAAAGAAACTAGTAAGTTTATTAGCAGGATAGTCGTTTGCTACTATAATGATAGGTAAATTACTTTCTAAGGCAATACGTTTGGAGAGCATTGTTTTGCCTGTACCTTTAGTACCTGCAAGTAATATACCGGTTGTCTTTCCAGAATTATCAGAATTAAAATAACTCAATACACGTTTGATAAATTTATTATCTTCTTCTAGTTTGTATAATTTCTTTGGCATGTTCAAATCTCCATTTTCTTTGAGATAAGATCTACCTTGCATTCTATCATACTCTAGATCGTATACTTTGTTACTTATGAGTTCATAAGAAATACCTTCTAACTTAGGTTTAACTGTAATCTCATTTCCGATCTTAATAAATTCTGCCATAATATTCATTTTTTATGTTTTCAACTTGCTGATTAACTCATCAACTTGTTTCTGTGTATGTACCACATAAAACGCTGTATTAGGTTCATGTGTGTACAAATAGTAGTTAAATAACTTTTCACGCAAAGCCCATGTATCATTTGGATAGCCTTTGCATTCAATAATAAACTTATCACCTACAAAATCAGGTTTATAAGTTATTGCCCTATATTTCTTATCACCAAAAGTAAAAGCTGGAAGCAGTTCGTATCGTTGAGTTTCATACTCAGCTTTAATATTTGACTCTTCCAGCTTCTTATATGTATATGTCTCAAGTTTGCTTTTAAACCTAATACCATTATACTCATTTGGTGTTGCATTGCGAATTTTGCTTTCGCTAGGCTTATTTCTTTTCCTCTACGTCATTAGTAATATTAGATTTTCTAGAAATAGTTTTCCTTTCTGCGGTGAACCATATCATTTGTTAATATTTTTAGTTAACCAATTTTTTACTTTTTCAAATCCACTAGCTTTAATAGCATCAGATATATCCTTTGCCTTAAATTTCTTATGGATTAACATACCTTCTAAGCCTGTTTTTTGACTCATTTTACGAAGATATTTTACTCCAGCTCTGTCACGATCAAATAATATAATAATGCGCTTAAAACGCTTCTTAAGTCTATCTAATACCTTTTCAGGTATAAAGGTTGATTCTGAAGACGGAGATATTGCTGGTATTCCCATTTCGTATAAACACATGACGTCTTTCATACTCTTTGTAATAATGAGTATATCTCCAGTCTTAGGTAACTGTTTATAACCTTGAATATCTAACTCAGTAAGATTATTGCGCCACTTTGTATATTTGTCTGCTAAAGGTTTATAAATTTTAAAATGATTATATACCTTATATGCATACATTGGATTGTCTTCTTTATAAACGCTTTTTACTATGCCGTTGCATAGGTAGTACTTTATACTACTTACTCCAAACTTCTTTAAAGTTTCTACCGTAATATTAAACTGTCTCCAGTAATTGATGTCAGTTTCAGTAAATTCCTGACGTACTACACCAATTACTGTTTCAGTTGACGGTATATATTGCTTAGAGCTAACTAATTGCGTATCTTTAGTAATTTTAAGTTTCTGAATAATATCCTTAAGTATATCATTATAATTTGTTAACCCTGTATAAATACTTACAAATTTAATAACATTACCACATTCTCCAGTTCCATGATCTTTAAACATTAACTGTTTACTAGTTCTACTATAGAAACATCCAAATGATGGGTTTCTATCTTTACGAAATGGACTATTGTAAATCATCCCTACTTTAAAATTACCTATATACGCAGAATATATATCATACTCCGTTACTTTAGAAAGTATATAATCTAAAGTAATATTATCATCATCGTTTATTATTTTCGTTGTATCGTAAATCATATGATATATTTTTAGTAGGAGTATAGAGATTCGAACTCTATAACAAATAAGAAATATATCTTTTTCTTATTTATACCATGTTCTAGAATATCTAGAACTCCTATTTAAAAACGTAGGTTATGTACTACTTTCAGTCTATGCATTTTGCGCCTCCGACACACCTTACTTACAAGGTATTACCCCCGTTAGTTACTTGCTTACATAGTGGTACACTAACCTACGTATTCCTAGCTTATGCTCTAGGTAGCAACTATTATTTTATTTTTCTTCTTTAAAAAGGAAGATCACCTGCTGAATCAGAAGATGTTTCCATTAGAGGATTAGTATCCTTAGTTTCTACATCTGCTATTACAGGTTTAGTAAATTGGTCTATACTCAATTCTGCAATTTTACTCTTTTCTCCTTCAGGAAGATTCATCGGTTCGATAAAAGTAAATTTACAATAATTAGGCAATGTAGTATATCCCTTTTTATTATATACTATCTTTACTCTAAGTAAAATATTCTTGTTTGCTGCATTTAGCATCATAGCAACCCAATCAACAAAGTCTTTATAAGAAGAACCAGCAAATACTAGTGCCTCTTTAGGATAGAAACATTCAAGAATTTGCATAATTCTTTTAACTTGTTTACTACCTCTAGTTTGACATTCCTCATCAGACTCTCCAGGTTTCTTAGTAGATTCCCATTCTGTATGAGTTAAATCTTGTCCTTCTTTAGTAAATTTTACTTCAAGAAAGATATTTCCGTTAATAGACTTGTCAACTTTTGCTCCTACAAGCTGTACGTCTTCATGGATACCTGCTTCCAAGTATTTACTTTTTAAAACGTCTGTAGTCTCTATTTTGTTTGCTAATTCTGTGCTATAAATCATAACTTAATCATTTTTTTATTCAGGTAAATAAATTTTGTCCCAATAAGTAGTAATTACATTATCTGCATCACTTTCTGCTACTACTATATTCTTTCCTCTTAGATGAGGTGCTCTTGCTTCTCTTACAGAATTATCTCCTCCTTCAAAAGAAATATGAGTTTCATTCTTTTTTCTATATACATAGCCTACTGCATCCGCTTCACCACATATAATATTTGCAAGTTTACCTACTAAATCAAGAGACATTTCAGATAATTCTTCTCCTTCTTTATTAATCATCTTATCTTTTAAGTGACCAATTAGGATTAGATTATCGCATAGTTCTTTAAACATATCTATTACTTTTCTTACAGCTTGTTGTAAATATAAGTAACCAGATCCATTTGGCAGTGTTCTAACATCAGAACCAGTATAGCCTTTCCCCATTGGAGTAGCCTTATACAATTGTACTGCAAAACTCATGCACATTTCTTCTAATCTAGAAGCATTATCTATAGTAATATACTTATAAGGTTTCTTACCTGTTTGTTTAATTTCTTCTTTAATAGCACTAGCTATATCTCCTAAATCCTTTACAGATCTAGCTTGTACAGCTAATGCTTCCAAAAACTCTGATCCTCCTTCTAAGTCTATAATTAGATTATTATCTAACCTAGATACTAAAGTAGTTTTACCAGCTTTTGGTTTGCCAAATAGTATTAAAAATCTAGGATTTTCTACCTTAGCTTTTATCTTTTCTTTTGGTAATACAATCATAAAGCTTATTTATGTTATATTCCTCTGATAAGTTTCTGATAAGTTTCTGATATATGGAATAATTATTTTATTAGAATAAACCACGATTTTTAATCTTAATCGTGATATTGATAATAGTTTTCTTAGTTTTAGGTTTCAAATGGTTTAATGAACCCGGCATGATTGGAATAATATCGTATCCAATCTGTACGAAATTATCGAAGATCTTAATAGGAGTACCAAATTCGTCTTCAAAGTCATAATCTTTCTTAAACGGATAGTTTTCTTTAGCAAATATATCAAGAGCATTAATTGCTTTAAAGAATTCTTTCTCAAGATCGAAATTAATAGTATCTTCGTTCCAACACTTAAACGGACAGTTAGCGCATTCTTTAGGAAGCCAGCTAACTTTATGAGTATTGCTCAAGCCAAGAGTAATAATATCTCCTGCAGATGCATACTCTACACCATTATTAGAATATGGATAATCAAATTTACTATCTACTGTCAACCAAGGGTAGGCAGTGATTACTCGTTTCAACAAATTATCTTTATAAATTTTTGCAGTATCTTCTTTCTTCGGTAATGTAATTGTATATGTTTTCATAATTTTCAGCCTTTTTTAATTGTTATTACTAAACGAAAATTTCTTTGCTGGTTCTTCGTCTCGTACTGTTTCAATTAAATTATTGTATTTTAGATCGTTATCAAACTCTAATATTGAACATTCGCCTGCATCTCTGTTTTTTAGTATATGCAGATAGACTTTGTTCTTAACTAGTAAACGATTCGGTCCATATTGTTGTATATTGAGTAGTTCTGGTCTATGAATACAAATAACATAATCAGAAGCATGAAATATTGTATCAGCAGAAGAAATATCACTACGCATTGGATAATGCATAGAAGGATTGTTAATTCTGTCAGGAGCTTCAATGTTTCGGTTCATCTGTGATAACTGAATTATAGTAGTATTAGGGTATTTTTTTACCTTAATAAATAGTTTCTGTAAATCCGAAATCACTTGCAAGGCAGAAGCTTGACCTTCAACAAGTAATGTATGATCTAATATGATCACAAATCTCTTGCCTTTAGCCTTATTCTCATAGAAGTAATCTATAGTAGAAGCTATATTGTCAACTGTTCCCGGTGTATCTACATAATATATCGGATATGACTTTATTTGTTGAGTTGTTTCTTCAACATTCTCTAATAATTCATCTGTAAGACTATTATTAGCGCTATATAGCTCAGCAGTAGTTTGCCTTAACTTACTGCTTATTTTTCTACCTACTTGCCTAGAACTTAACATTTCAAAAGAAAAGTTAAGTACTATAACATCCTGATCAGAATTGAGATCTATTAAATCATTTTCTAACGTATTCACAAATGAAGACTTTCCACTACCAGATATACCTACTATAGTATAAATAGTATTGGGTTCAATTCCTCCCATACATTGAGTATTGAACTTCTTCCACCTTGTCTTAAGAGATTCAATCTCATGATTTTTTCTCTTCTTTATATATTCTACTGCCTCTATAGCTGCGGAAGATATATGACGAAATGTAAGTGTATTAGTAGATATCTGTTCCATAATTATTTTCAATTAATGGTTGTTCTACTTTCATTTGCTCTTCATAGGTTTCCCACTCATGTTGAGTGAGCCATTTCCACATAGTTTTCATATAACCTATTTTTCCAGTAAGCATTTTATTCTCTATCTCAAATTTAAGACAGTTGCATATATGCTGATGCATAGCTTTACTTTTGCCTACTATACGATTATATTCTTTCCTACATTTGTTTACATTAGCTCTTAAGAACCCTTTAGTTCCGTCAGGTCTTATAACATAAACTGGAAATAGGTCATAAAATTCATCAAACATAGATTTATCTTCTTTTAGAAGTTCAATTAATTTTGATGTTTTACTTATGACTTGGTTACTATCAGATTTTGTGATAGTTATTAAACCTTGATTTTCTAACTCTTGTATTTCTTCTTCATTAACTAGGCTGAGAAGTCTCTGAATGTCTTGATTGATGGTTTGATTATCATTCAATACAAGGGTTAGGAATACTAACTGATTAATAGATAAATTTTCAATCCGTTCAAGGATTGAGGTGTCTATTTCTAAAATCATATTCTCATATTTTTTATATGAGCTATGTTTTTTCTGAAATATATTTGATAAGTCTTTGTTAATCCCATAGACTCATTTGTAACGGTTTTAATTCACGGATTATTTTATAGGCTTCCATAATATAGTACCTATAATTAATCTTTCTCTCTTCAATTGGTTTATCATCTAAGTAATTTAATAAAGTAACACCTGATGCAGTAAGCATATTCTGATACTGTTTTTCTTTTGCAACAAATGTCTTTTTACCTACATATGGTTCATTATATTCTATAATTTCACCTTCTTTGTATCCTGTTGGTTTCCATTTCCATAAATAGGCACCATTAGTACTTGCATAGAAACGATTAGTCCTTTGTTGTTCTTTATTATTATACTCAACATGCCATTGTTTACCAGTTTTTTCAGCCATTAGAAAATCTCTAATGTCTTGGCAACCTTTTATAGTTTCTTCTACTGGCACTCCGTTCTTAAAAAAGTTTATTACTGCTTTCGGTATGATCTTCGGAGTTAGACCCTTCCCTAATTTCACAGTAGTAATAAACATACCCTTTTCTTTTACTTTATCATCTTCAGTAATAGCAAAGTAGTCATTTATAGCATATTGATACATAGCCTTAAAACGTTCCTCTTCTAAAGTAAGTTTAGTAAGTTGTTCCCATTCTCTACATACTTTGTTTACACTGTTATATATAGATTTTTTAAGTAATACAAATAAACCGTCTGTATTAGCTTGGACGATTCGACATCCTAATTGGGTTAGTTTTTCGGCTAGCATTAATAATAGTAACTGTCCATTTATTCTACATTATATTCTATACAAGACGCAACTCTTGTATACGTTCTCTTATGAACTGCTGTATGTTACCATACAGATTAGACTATATCTTCTCCTTTTACCTTAGGCAGCAGTCAGGAGTTCCCTGTTTCCACTACCATTAACTTGTAGTGTACTCTCTTTCGAGATAGTCGTTGGACTTTTTATTAAATTATGATAAATTTGTTCTATCTTAGATATAAATAATTCTTTTGAAAACTTATTCTTCATTGTATTACAAAACTTACAGCACGAAATACAATTTTGCGGATAATAACCTTTAGTAGAATCTATTCTGTCTATGCCGCTATATAAATTTTCTGAATTATCGTTAGAAAAGTTGTTACAATAATAACAAGGTTTTATAACGATATCTTTGAACTCTTTTTCATTTAATCTCCATTCAATACTTCGAGCTTTAGCGTTATTTATATAGTGAATATAAATATTATATAGTACTGTATTTAGATCTTTTCCAAATCTATTATGTGCACAATTTTTACATTTTAGGTTATCAAAATTGTTTAAAGCTTCCTTTTTTCTAGAAAATATATTTCCACATTTTTTGCATTGAATTTTATAATAAAGATGAGCCCTGTTGTTTTTCTCATATCTTTCAGAATCAAATTCTATTACTTTAAATTTATCGGTTTCAAGATTTAATGTCTTATCTAATAGTTTCATAATTTAATAACTTAGTTACTGATTGTCCTTTCAGTGTTTAAAAAAAGTTTAAAAGGATGTTCCAGTAGTTAAGGGAATTTTTTTCTATATATTTCTATATAGGCAGACCAAATTCGATCTGCATTACTGCAAATGGACTATAACAGAAATTGTGTGGATTCTGTAAGTTACCTGATAATCCATTGAGAGCAAGCTTTAAGGTTTCGTTTTTAACCTTATTGCCATTGTGTTTAGCTTCGATACGCTCATCTTTAATTTGCTTATATACTTCTAAGAATTCAGGTCCTAAATGTTTAGGATAGAACCCATATTCTATTAGCATACTTGGATATAGTGATGCAACATCTATATCAATGAGCATTTCGTCTTCTTTTGGTATAACTATTTCAGGATCATTTACTGAATGAATTCCTCCAACTCCTACAGAGTATCTTAGTCCTTCAAATATGAATTTATTTTCATATCCTTTTCTTCCTGGAGATACTATTTGACTTTTCATATCATCTAGTACTCTTTGAAGTATCGGACTGTCATACTTAATAAATGGTAGTATTACCTTATTTAATGGTATTACATCCATTGGAGATCTTAAATCTTTAATATCATACCAGGTTTGACCTGTTTTTTCAAGATATTTCTGCGTTAAAATCTTCATTCCAATGTTTACTCCGTCTTTACTAAGTACTCTTACTCCGTATTCATCTTCAATAGCTAACCTTAAATCTACATCTTTTTTACATCTATTGAGTAATTCCTCAGTAGAATTAACATCATTAATATTATATTCAATCATTGAATCTATCTGATTTTCAGGTAAATCTGCCTGCCAATCTGCAACAAATTCTTGTACATTTTTGTATTGCATTGTTACTTGAATCTCTTTCAAACCTACTCTTAACTTATTACTATAAAGCATAGTAAGAATATCAAACGAATCAAAACAGATCATATATTTCCATTTACTCCATGCTCTAATATCGTCTTCGCTAGAAGTAGTAATTACTTTACTTAAATTAAATATAGATCTACATATATCTCTATATCCTTTGTATTTCATTATAATATAATAATCTATTATGTAATTTATAATAGGATTATCGTAATGAAGATTATTATAACCACAAAATAACTTATCAGTATTTAACTGAATTTTCGTAGTATATAAATCTCCGAAAGTATAATCTGTATCAACAGTATGAAAGAAATTAACTAATTCATCTAATTGATTTCTTCTGCAAGATATTTCAAATTTATGCAACTCACTTGTTTCTGTATTTTTTACAGTACAATGGAAAACATTGGGGAATACCTCAATATCATATACATAAACAATCTTATCTCGTATAATCATAATATAATAATGTTAGTTTGTTCCCTATTTCGGATTTGAACCGACGACCTCCCCTAACATATACGAATATATAGTAATACGAATATTACATCAATATATACGAATTACAGGATGCTCTACCACTGAGCTACTAGGGATCCATGAAATTATGCTGCAAGCAATTTTGACTTAGTATAATATATAATATTATTATCTTTACTATCCTGGATTCTAATACCAGTTACATCATCATTGTCTGCATATTTTTTAGCTATTTTCATAGCTTTATTTTTAGCGTCTTCACGAGAAGATGCTTTAAAATAGTCTGTCAAAAAATCATAATCTCTTTGTGGATTATCTTCTGACTTTTTCTGTACTACATACTGAAATGTACGTATATCAGTTTTTTCTTTCACTGATAATTCAGCAGCAGTATACCCTTTCTGAATCTTTTTATTAACGAATTCAGAAATATGTTTGCGCTCTTTAAGCAGTTGTTCTCGTAATCCTTGCTTAATTCTAATACGCTCCTTTATCTGTTCTTTAGTTAACGTAACAGGTTTTGGTTTTTCAAATAATTTGTTTTTTACAATACGTGTAAATTTACGTTTTTCCTTTCTAGTATACTTGATAGTAGGATCATATCCTGCTTCTTTAAGTATTTGTTTAATGCGTTCTTTCTTAGAAAGCTTGGCATTTTTATTCTCATTACGAGATTCTGTTGCTATTTTTGTTGTATATTCTGCTTGACGCTTATCTATATAAATGACTTTTTCCATAATCTTGATAATTTTTATTTTTTATTACTTGTTAAGTAAAATCCTTGTATTTTCTTAGGAGACTTAACGTTACTATTCTCTTTGTACATTATACCTACATAATTGTAATCTAATACAATATGTTCTATATTTGTACAAGCATTAAGAGCATCGTTTACACGACGCTCAAATGCTTTATTAGTTTCAAATAAACTTTTTCTAATATATTTAGCTTTCATTATGCAACTAGGGCTATAGGAGCAGATTCAATATTTAATTCTGCACTATTATTGAAATCTTCAAGTTCCTTATTAAGTTTATTAATTTCTAATTGTAATTTGTTTTTTAAGTTTGTTATATATGCAGAAGTAAGTTCTTCTGTAATATTCAATCCTTTCTTACTCTTAGCTCGTTTGATTTTAGGATCAATAGTACGTACTTTAGTAAGATGAAATAGTTGTTCAGATTTCTCACTTAATGAGAAAATAGTAAAATAGTTATTACTAGCAGGAATCTCTGAAAACTTTTTATACCCCATATTGATACATTGCAGATATAGCTTCATTAGAATGCGTTCTTCTGCCATTTCTTCAATTTTTGTTAGAAGTATCTTTAAATCAAAATTGCGGGTTGCTTCTTTAGATATAACATTTTCATTTTTAATAATATTCCAGTACTTAGTAATTTCTTTACTCAACTCGTCACGACGAGTTTTTGCATATTTAGATGTAATTGATTTCATATTCAAGTGATTTGTTTTTTAAGTTAATACTTGACCGAAATCGTTTACTAGTTTGTCATGCATGACAGGCTCAAACTGCCGTCTCTATTAAATAGCGCTCTAATCAACTAAGCTAATGCATGAGAATTAAAAACTACCCAATTCAGCAGTTTTTATAAAAAAGTACCCAATTCAGTACTTAGAAATGTTTAATCATTAGGTCCAATTCAACCTTTTCTGATTTTAACAATTTTGTTGTTTAGCTTTCCGATGATCGGTAATATCCGTCCACCACCGAGATCTACACCTACGCCAATCTCGACATCATCGTCAAGACTGTACTCGTGTTTATACTGTTCACGTTGTTCTTCTGCATATTTTTTTGCATTTTCCTGATTGATATATTTAGAATGTAGTTCCCCGTCTGAACAATTCCTCATACTATCAAACAAAATATCTACTACGCAGTCGAAGTCACGTTCTTTTACAGCTTTATCAAGAATACTTTTGGTAATTCCGTCAAAAGCAACATCATTTCTGGATCCATTAGATCCAGTAATTGCGTCTGCTATACGAATTGATGCATCTATAATACTTACCGATTCATAAGAATTACAGCATCTTTGCCACCAAATTGGTCCACGTCCATAATAAAAATAGACGGTTCCATTCTCTTTAATTTGAACCTTTTTAGGAGTTTCAATTACAGCTCCGTTCCGAATCTGAACTTTGCTGAGAATTGTTGGCTCTGAGCAAATAAGTATTCGCAGAAGCTCTACTCTTATAGGAGAAATTCTGCTATTCATAACTTACTTATCCCTGGGCTTGTTCGATAGTGACGTTTACTTCTACCTGATCTTCGTTAGTGATCCCACACTGCCGTAAGTACTCTACTTGAGCACGATCCTGTTGGTCCATAATGTTCCGGACAGTTTCTGCAAGTTGCATGTTTTTACGGGCTTGTTCCTCATAGAAATTCAGAATAGATGAGTTATGCATCTTTAGACATGTATTCAACTGCGGAAGTTCAGAAGGACCAAAGAAAATAGGTCTTGTAGGATTTGTTGGATCGTTCGGCTTGGTTAATGTTGCAATACAGGCCATTACACTTTCCCGGGTTGCTTTCTGGAAATTCGGTTCAGCAAGATCAAATACTAGTGATGGATCCTGAGACTTCGGATTCAGAATTACCTTTGGATGACCGTCAAAGTCCTTTTCACAAAGTTCAATACCTGTAATATCAATAGGCTTGACTATGAAAATCCGGACATCCTTCCGTAAAGTGTTCTTGTCATTCTGAACATCTTCTTTCCATTTCAGATCTGGGTTGTGTGATACAATTGTATAGATCTGGCTACTAAAGTATTCTCCATACTTTTTACAAACTTGCCGATATCGAGCCATAATAGAAGCTAATTCCGTGTTAGGAGTAACCATTTGTATTTTACTATTTTGTTCCATAAAAAATGTTCCCTTCTTGATTCTGTACTTGATATACCAATACGGATCATTTTTAGTTTTTAAGTTAATAATAAGTTAATGCTCTCCACTGTTCGATTATTTTATAGTATTACAATAATGGTAATAGTGAATTCAATCACATAATCTACTAAGTATATTTGATAATAAATGTTAATTTATTCGAAAATATCTTTTGATAAATTCTCTGATAAATTTTCTGATAATATGCTTTAACGTCCCGTTTCGACGGTTAAGATTCAATTTTTTCGATGCTTAACGCACCCCTCACCGTTATTTTATATCGCTATTAGTTGCAATATAAAAGACACAGATCATCGACTAAGTAAGTCTACCTGGTATTTCCGTATTATCGAAATTCATAGAATTACGGTCGTTTATCTAACGTTACCAACTCATGAGCTCATTGCTTAAAGCATGACCCACTCATACCATGCATAGGATTTGTTGTTTATAACTGCGCGAACACGAGGATTTCCACCTCTCATCGTCTCCTTGTTGCTTGATTGTTATTACGATCAAGTTAAGTACTACGCCCTTTAATCTACCGAGACAGGGTGATAGGCGACAGGTTATTAACGAATCAGCGTTCTCTTACATATATATTTGCGATATATACTTTACGAGTTTCTAATGTTAGCGATGACGGTTGGCAGTCTGGGGGTGACTTATACTCCATACGGTCTGTCTTACGAATGACAATTTGCTACTTCTGTACTATCATTGGACTTCCCCAATTTCTATGTGACTCATAGCCTTCCTACACTATGCAGTCTGATTAATAATATTAATTTATTCCCTTAGAACAGATTTAACTAGGCCGGTTCTATTCGGCATTAACTTTCAGATGCAGTAAAGTAACATCATCTGTTCACAATCTTACCTCTCTGGTTCCAGGGTTCTAAGCTGGAGCAGCTTGGCTCTTACTTGTTAATCTATTGTTTTTGACTACTACTAATATCTCCTACTCTGGAATGAGTGTGATAATCTAGTAATACACCTTTTACATATCTTGAAAGGTATAAGCTCTGCTGTTTTTTAGAAGGAGTACCAATACTCTCCTTTGTTTATTATTTTATGTCATAATCGTACTTGCTAAAGGTACGTGACAACTAGAATCAGGGTTATTGCGCCCTCAAACCGCTTAGACATCTTTGTCTATTCATTCCTCATTCAATTATACTCACACGAACGAATAAGCACGTGAGTCACTTTAGACTTGAAAGACGGTATCAATCTCATATACCTCATCCCTTATACGTAAATTCTTTTGCGGCACGCTAGTTACGGTAGCGTACAGGATTGGCTCCTGCTCCCTGGTAATCAGTCTATTTTCACTATAATTTTAACATAGTTACTTAGGATCATTGCATGTCCAGCCTTCATATCTTTACTTTGTATAAGTATGCACCATAACACGGTTATCCTTACATTAGTATCAGTAATTACTCCCTTTATATTATGAACCAATTATCATAAAAACACTAGAGTTAGCCTATTTTTCCAATCAGGACGCATAGTTGCGCTTTTGTATGAAGCGAGGTTGGAACCCGCTTGTTGCGTTAGTCAGCCATAATGTTGTTCAATAATCCTTTTCCAAGGGATTATTCAAGAGCCCTTTGCTCTTGTTTCAGCATCGTGTTCATATTCCTTCTTGAGTCACATCTTGATTGACGCATACGAATATAGAGATTTCGTTCTCTTTTTGAGGATTAAGGATTTCATCTTTTGTAGTTTTTATTTGCTTATTGCTACGAATTCATCTCCTCGGTTTTGAATTAATTTGTAACTAGGGTATCTTCTTGTAGCTCCTATATTACGGGTTCTTCACTCTTAATATCACCAGACGGTTCTCATATTAACAGCGCAGGCTATTCACCCTCTCCTGCTTTCTTATACCTTTTTCACCAGTATAAGTTATTATCCTACCTTTTGAGTATCTCACGGTGTTAGCCGCTACGAAGCATCTCATAACTACTTCTTACATATTCTCGGATTCTGTCTTTTTCGGGCTATGTGTAAATGGACACAAACTCCCTGACGCAGTAGTACTTAAAAACTTCCTTCTGTGACTGCCGGAGTGATTTACGCTATAGTTTTACTCCTCTCGAACTATGATATAATTATAGTATTTATATAGCGGCTATTATCATTAACTTTTTTCCGCTGAGGGTTTATCTTCCCCTACACTAAGTTGCTTCGGTTTTATACAGAAAATTTCTCCTGAAGATAAGTTAATATTTGCAACTATTTTCTTACCTCTGCATATATCTACTATGCCGTTTTTTATATCATTACTACTGATATAATCAACTGGATCCATTTGTCCTGGGTCAAAACCGTCCAAGCGAACACAAATCTCACTTACAGACGAACGTAAGTACTGCTCTACGAATAAGATATTCTCGCAACTAGCTTTAGCTTGTACCTGAATTAAGTTAGTACTTTGTCCTTGCACAATAAAGTAGTTTGATTGGTCTATTACGAAATCTAAATTTCGTCTAGCTTCTTTAATGTTACGTATGATACGTGATAAACGTGCCATACTGTTTAACATAATGTAATTTTTCTTATTCATCACTATTATTTTTAGTAAAAGGAGAAAGTGGTTTTACATCCTCTGGTAGGTTAGCTATACTACTTACCTTTGGAAATCCTGTATTTACTTCTTTTACTTTGGTTCTGTATTTAACTATAGGTTTTATTTCTCCTGTAGTTGTTACATTTACAATTGCGTCCGTTGTTCCATTTACGGATACTTCGTGGGTACTAATATCTACTGATACATTAATTGTATCTATACCCGCGGACTTTTTCTCTTCTGTTTTAGAATGTGTCATAGACATTAATTCTAAATATGAAGGAATAACAGGCTGAGCCTGTACTACTTCAGTAGTATTTACTAAATTCCAGCCAATATAAATACTTGCAAAGAATATTAGTACTACTGATACGATTCTACTATTCATTTTGATGATGATTTAGTGAATAACTTTCTAAAGGTAATAATTTGTTTCCAAATTTTAAGGATCTGGCTTAGCTTTTTTTTTCAACCTTATCCTCTTTTGGAGGAAACTCTCCTGTAGTAGGAGTAATTATGCCTTCTTCGTATTCTGCAAGACGATCCATAGGATCACGATACAGATTAATAATCTGACCTATCTTCATACGAACTTCATCTTTAGATGGATGTTGTCCTTCTGGAAAATAGTTCTGACTTACGAGATCAAACTGCTTCTTTGCAAGTTTGAGTGCTTCTTGTTGTTCACTATAGTCTTTATCTCCTGGTTTAGATGTTACACCGGCAGAAATAGTATTGAATAAATCATCAATATACTTTCTACCAACATTTCCAATTACTGCTTGAAGTGCTTTATCGTCAGTTGCCTTCAGATTTTCATCATTCTTAAGCTTATAACGGAAGTTTTCTTGTAACAGTACTTTTAAAGTACTTGCAATCTGTTCTTCACTCCAACCACATGGTGCCATATGCTTATGCAGTAAGGAATGAGCGGAGACTGGAGAACCCTGTGTAGCAGTATATAAATATACTGTACGTCCAAGACCATTCATTAGTGGAACACTGTTGATAATATGGAAGATCTCTTCAATCCACTCTGCTACAGTACGATTATCGAGTTTAATCTTCTTTTCCGCATTATCTTCTTTGTTAATACAGTATACACGATACCATTCAACTGTGTTAACAATATTAGTTGCAATATTGCGATCTTTACGCATAAGGTGATCTAGGACAGTAGCTAATTCTTCAAGAGAGTTAATGTCCTTAGGATCAAGCGAGATAGGTTTTGCAGGAGCCTCAGCTTTGTTTTCCTTTAACTCTTCAGGAATTTTAGTATCTGGAGAATTGAAATCAATTGCTAATTGACCTTCATTCTCTTTTCCCGGAAGTGCTTTAGGTTCAGCTAAAGTAATGCCAAGAGAATCTGCAATATCCTGCAATCGGAAGATCTGTTCAGCAGGTAGTTTACACACAAACTCACCGGCAGCAGATCGTTCTGCAAATTCATTCTTGATATCAATCATTCCAAGCAACCATACTGCGTCGATAGATCGAGCTGTATTTGCATATGATTCTGGACTTTGGTTCTTATACTCTTCATTATTAATGAATCGTTGATAACCAACATACGCAAGCATTGCTTTCGCATCAGCAGAAGAGCGATTAGATCCAATAGGGATTCCATTTCCTATTGCAGGGATTTTACCAACTTTTTCTTCCACTTCTGGAATTATTGTAGGAATCTTTGGACTCTTCTTTCCTTTATCAGCCGTTTGTTGGGTAGGCTTCTTTTCTTCCTTCTTCTCCTCTTTCTTAGTTTCTTTCTTAGAAACTTCCTGATTCTTTTCCTGTTTAGGGTTTGCTGCAGGTTTTGGAGCGGGTTTCTTCTCCTGGGTTGCTGAAGTATTATCAGCTACTTGCTGAGTATCCTCAGCTTTACTGTTCTCTGATTTAGCATCAGCTGATTTTTTGTCAGCTAGACTTACTTTTGTTGCAACTTTTGCTGCATTTCCTCCTTTATTATTCTTTGGTTTTGACATTTTGATAATGCTTTAAATTGTTAGTAAATAAGTTAATTTTAATAGTGTTTTTAGAGAGGTCAACTATCATCCTCTATGTCAGGTGAATCTCGTCCCTTAGTGATATGATTGCTAACTAATATGTCTGACATAAACGGTTCAGTAAATAATGCAATGTAACTCACAGCTCCTGGACGGCTAGTAGAACCTTCTGTCACTGTTACTACGCACTGTGTGCATGCATCATTTCCGTTGTCAACAATATCAATTAGCTGAGTAATAGAAGCTGTTATTCCTGTCTTTTTAGACTGTTTTACAGCTTCTTTACTCAACATACCTACTAATAGACCAGCCATAATGGCAGACATAAATATCCACCACATTTTTGTACTACGAAAAATTCGAGTACATACAAATGCTACTATAAGTAGCACAATAATCCATGCTGCTGTCATAATTAGTAAATTTTAGTTATTGTTTAATAATTGTTTTAGTTTATCTCTAGCTTTATTAAGCTGAGACTTTACTTGAGACTCAGAAAGTCCCAATTGTTCAGAGATTTCTTTGTAAGACAAACCTTGAACAGTTCGTAGTTCAATTATATTTCTGTACTTAAAACGAAGTCGCGACAAGGCACTATCTAGAGCATCACTTGTCTCTGCAAAGACATAATCGTCTTCTGGAGAGTAACTGGCCTGGTTACTCAATTGCAAAGAGTTGGCATCGTCGTCAATCCAATAGTTCGCTTTTTCTTTTTTCATACGTCTGATATAATCAATACTACTATTTATAGCTATAGTTTTTAACCACATTTCAAATGAAATATTGTTAACATAACTATCTAACTTACTAAAGGCTTTAATAAATGTAACAGATAATAAATCATCTGCTACATCTCTATTCTTTACTATATTGTATATAGTAAGATATATAGTTCTTTCAAACCTATTATAAAGCCTTGTAAAGGCAGATTGTTTGCCTTCTCTCGCCTGTTTGATCAGTTCAAAAATCTGTTGTTTTTCTAAATCTGTCATAATTACGGGCTTTAGTAGGTATAAGTTCGATCAAAAACTTATACCTTTAGAGACAATAGGATTCGCGCGCATCTCCTATTGGTATCAGGCAGCTCAAGCAATTACTATCTCGCGAGCACTTAAGGGAATCTCACCCACATCCTTTATCTCTTAGTGAATATAGGGCTAATCAAAGCCCTATATCCTAGAATGGTACTCCTACAATCCAGTAACAGTACCAATCTATATAGCTTTGATAGAATTGCTTATAAGAATCCCATATACACTCCATGAATTCTCTTTTTAAATCAGGAGATAGAGTATCAGGTGATATCTTATTAATCATTCCACAAACTATTCTTATTCTCACGTCTAAAGTAGATTTTTTTTCACAGTTTATTTTACATAATACATTAGTATCAAACCAATATATTATATGATTAATTGGTTTAGTATCTCTGAAAGTTTTGTTCTTAACTTCTTTATCTCCAAGGTTAAGAAAAATTCTCCAGCTTTCTCTCCAATTAAACTTTTTGTACTGTATTCCCCAAGGAGTATATGCTCGATTAGTTAAACTATATGCGACCATGTTTCCTTAGTTTATTGATAATCTGTAACACAATAACGTGAGCTTGTGGTATAGACCATTCTGTTTTACTTACGATATACATTTTGGTTGCCCATATTCCTTTACCAGGAGTACGAGCGTCTTCAATATATCTTTGTGTGAAATCCTCAAATTGTTCATCAGTTATGTCTGGCATTTTAACTCCTCGAGTTGATTTACGACGAGAGGGTAGATCACAAACCTCTGAGTATTCATATTCAAAGAATATGAATTTATCAGGTTCTGTTAATACTGCTTGAATCTCATAAGATTCTTCAGTAACTACATGAAATAATCCTTTTTGAATAAGGTCATTCATTACTAACGCATTTGGTATACGTAGCATTGGAGCTTCACCAACAACATTTGCAAGAAGTTCAAAATCTTCTCCTATGATACGGTAAATTCCAGGATGATTTAGTTTCATAGTTTATTCAATTCTTTTCTAAAGTTATCTACTACACCTGCTACTTCATATTGTTTAAGTTCAGGATATAATTTCATAATCTTGGCAATTGCCTCGATGTCTGAGCGGCAAGAGTTTAATAATTTGATAAACTCTGTTTTTTCATGTTTGGATTCAAACCAAGCAAAATATCTTATCTGCATGCTTCTATGTATTCTTTGATTTTATCATCTAATACCTTCCATTTATTTAAATCAATATCTGTTGCATCTACTAAATAGTATATTGCACAAGTTGATCTAAATACACCACGAATGTAGTTTATTCCCTCTTTATAATGATATTTATTCTTATAAATTCTGGGAACATTTGCATGTAGACGAGTTATTAACTCTGTCTTCATCTTCAGTTCAGTTGCAGCTTTCTCCCAAGATTCTGGTAGATTAGCTCTAATAAAGTTCATTAATCCCATTTCAAATTAATTTATTGATTAAACTTAATTTATTTGTAGCATTAGAGGGATTTGAACCCTCTACAGCTCTTACGTCTGATCTAGCCTGATATGCTTAACCTCACTAATTTTTAAAGTAGACTTAACTACCGGCTAGTTACAACCGGGCTTTTTACGACATTAGCTTAGCCGTTCAGATTACTTCACGCTACTAAGCGTGTATAATCCATTACATAACTTGTATTGCCAGTTATCTGCTTATTGACCTATTCTACTTCACATTGTTGCAATCAAAACCACAATACCCCGAATCTACCGTTCTAAGATTTAAGAACTTGGCGCACGGTAGAACACGATCAAATACCCTAGTTCTTTTCCTTAGTATTGCTTTGAAGCTCTAGGTGAGCGTGGAGTATGAGGGAGTCGAACCCTCGTCTTACAACTGATTCATAGACCTAACAGTCAATTGTGGCTATGTAGGCGACCAAACCTACATAGCCTTTGGTCTTTTAAATTATTTTACTTATAAGTTTTGATAACTGATCATTTATAGACTAGTACAGAAGTATTACTACTCAACATTTGCTATAATGTTTGCCGATTTGATATCATAAGAATGCTATTTGCATAATATACTCTTTGAGTATAGATTCAATACTATATATTGCGCAATTATTATAATACATCCTCACGATCTTAGGCACTTGATCAGTGGCACGTTTTCTAGTCCAACTCCAGTATTGAATAGTTCTCACTATCGTACATTTGTTTGTTTCCTGTCAATTCAGGATGAAGCTGCTTATTATAGATACCGATGTACATGGATCTCACCATTTGCTTTCAATCTTCTTCGGATTCTCTATAGAATTAATATCTCTATTATTCAAGTATCTTTCCTGGACCTTGTGTGGCTATTATCTTCCGACGATCGCATCGTCATAACGCCAACTGTATCTTGCTTCCGGATACTGGTTGTCGAGTGCATCACAGGTTTCCTCATACCATTTGTCGTTTTCACGCAATGCTTTTACTGCAATGTTTTTGGCTTCTGTTGCCTGTTTCTGGAACTCAGTAGTAGATAGAGTTGCATTGCCGGATTTGAGATCTTCTACCAGAGCAGTATACTTCTTTAAGTATTCTACTTTAATATTTGCCTCTTTCTTTGTCTTTTTCATAGACAATACCATACGCTTGTGCGTATAATCAGCCTTGTTTACAATTGAAATTAACTCTTTCGTTAACTGCTCTTTCTTTGCTTCTGCAACCTTCTTTGCAGCTGCTTCTGCAATTTCAGCAGTTACTACTGCACCATTTTTGATAACATCCTCGATGTTTTCAGTAGACAGAACATCTGCTACTTTTACTTCTTCTTTTGCCATTTCTTGATAATGTTTAAAGATTGATACTATTATTAATTAACACTAAGTTTTAAATTAAAAAAGAACTGTTCTGTATATTTCTATCTCTTATTCTACAGATAACCCCTATCCTTCTCTCCCTTTATCTGTAGATCTACAGATTGCCGTTGAATAGCCATTACATAATGATATGTATTAGGGTTTTGGTATATTTACAGTTCTTTTGGGTTGATTGGAATCCACCATACTAACAATTTAATTAGTAATATATAACAGCGGGCAGAGGCTCTGGCGGAACCTCTTGCTTGTTATTCGTTGCCATTCTGAGTTTACACTCAAGATCACATTCACTACAGTTGATAATATTATCTCGTGTAGGGCATTCGTTAGAAATCGAGTTTGAAGTTTTCATGATCATCTCGACCAAATAAGTGTTTGACAATCATAGGTTTACATATTCTTGCAAATTCTTTTGCTGTATCCTTGTCTTTGAATTCCAAGGAAGCACCGACACCGGCAGCAGCAGCGCCGAGAGCATAGCGAGAACCCAGACGGAGCAAACCGGAAGGTTTTCTGTTATCTGTATAGTTCCAACCCCATACATAATATCTTACCTCTTTTGGATCCATTGTTGTAGGTTTCCAGCCCTCATTTAAAGCTTTTGCAATGGTTTCTAACTTGATGAAATTCCTAGTTTCATCTGTTAATTTGTAGCTTTTATAATTAGCTACAGGATGAAGACCTAGTATTTTACATGCGTCTTCATAAGGTTTTTCTTTACTTAATTTAATCATGCCTTTTTGCGATTATAAGGTTCCATTTTCTTATGCTTAGGACGTTTTTTATATTCCGTCTTAGTTTTTACTTCTTTCTCCTTATCTTTTCCCATATTAAACAAGTTCTACTACGTCGTTGATTTCTTTTATATACTTACCTATATTCTCTAGATGAAAATCTTTTAGAACATTTATTACAACTGATTTGTTAGTTTTTACTCCTACTCTTTTTACTAAGTAAGTTATGACTTCTTTATGATCAGTTCTAAACGTACTGTCATTTACAAAATACTTGATAAACTCAAGTTTAAAGTCTTCATCAGTATGAAACAATATTGGATCTCCAACTGTTTCATGTATCTTATTACAGAAGGATATCAATTTGTTTTTAAATGTATCTACGCCTTTAAATGTGTTATCATCTATATTAGACGTCATTAACTTAAGTAAATCAGTTTCATCGTATGTCTTTACATTAAGAGCATTTGCTCCTTCAGCATCTGTATTAGTACATACAGTAGATATGATATCTTTAATCAAATCTTCTTCATGTTTATTACTTCGGTAATTACCATTGATTAAAATTAATACTGCTTTCATAATTATTGATTAATTATTGTTATTTCTATCTCATATTCATCTAACTGATTTTTAATTTCATCAGTAGATAATTCTGAGTTAATTTCAAAGTGTGGATTTAACTCCACTGTTACACCTGGTTTGCTTCTAGCTATAGGTTTAGCTATGCTTATAGGCATTCCTAGTATGCTTTTTAATCCTAATAGGATTGCCAAAAATTGGTCACTATGCTGTGTTACAGAAGTGACATACCTCTTGTTTTTATTCATTTTACATAGGCTTTAATTGTTAGTTAATAAAAATGATGACGTTACTCTAGGGTATTCTAGAGTAAGAAACACATCTGTTAACGAATGATTCAAGTTATAATACCATAACTTTGAGACTAATACTAAAATGATTTCAAATGCACTTAACGCTTTGTGTTAATAAAGAAAATCAAATTTTAACATTACTTGTTAGATTTTTATTCTATGACTCTCATATGTTTTAGGATTACTCCAGAGTACATACAGAAATAGCTGTCAAACTAAGTCTTAGAACTCACCTGGTTTTTACGTCCGCACGATTATAAGCACAAATACGAGTATTTCTATACTTATCTTATCGTATTTAGTACAGTATAGATATGCACTTACTTACGCCCCACAGGCTTGTCATCTTCTGAAGACTAACCTATTCTCACGAACCAGTTAGCTATAAATTCACATTTAACCATTAATCTTAATAAATCTTTGTTAAATACTACTATGCATATACTTTCTCTAACGCTTTAGAGAATCACGAGGATTCTTCACAGAATCTGTTGGGGTAATTATATCACGTTGAATAACTGCGCCTTTAAGTATATCTTTAAAATGAGATTTGTTTGATTCATATATGGTAACTATGTCTCTATTTGACAATGATGTACCATGAGTCATTAAAATATCAATTAAAATTGCATCTGGCATTGCTAAAAATATACTATCAATGCGCATTCCCTCTTTTACGTCTTCTCTAAATTTGAGAACTTCCTGTATAGTTAATACAGGTTCTACTGCTTTCTCAGTATCAATGCAAACTGATTCGTCTTCTGACGTAACAATTTTAGCAATAGGTTCATGACACAGAAACACTATTACTCCAGTAGCGATTACTAATGCAATGGCTACTAATAACCACCAAAATCCCTTTGATGATTTTCTTAATACCGGATATTGATTATCTTCCATTTATCCCTCCGTTTCTTCGTACAATGATTGAACAACTTGGATACTTTCGGTTACTACAAATATTCTATCTGAAGCACCTATTTCAGTATTTCCGTCACATACTTCTGCGTAACAGAATCCGTCACTAGCAATGAGAATTTCTTCTCCTGTCTCTTTGTCATGTACAATAAAACTTTTCTTTTTTTTCATTTTGATAATGTTTTAATAGTTAATAATATAATTACTTTCTAAACCAGTCAAATAACAGGTTAGTAAAGTTAGTTTTTAGATATTCTGCGTCATCATGTTCTTTTAGCCGTAATTGTGTACTGGTATTAGCATAAGAACTGCCTACTCCATTATCATAACCAATGCCAAATAAATTAGCATTAGCATCATCATACCAGTAACTGCCGTGCCATATATACCAATGTTTAATACACTTGTGTAGTTCATGATGCCATGGTTTACCTTTATTAGCAATAAAATTTAGAGCTGCAATAATTGTGGTAAGTTGTTCATATGTATTCATATGCACATCTTTATACTGCCTTGGCTTACGACCAATACATTTACACGCATCTTTATACGATTTGATATCTTCTCTTTGCATAATAAAAAGTTTTAATAATTATTTAATAGTATCACCTACAAAGTATACATTCATATATAAGTAATCTGTAACATATACTTTATATTCTTGGTCAGTAACTGGATTTACTAAACGAAATACATAGTCAGTTTCACTTTCTTGAAATTTATCTGAGACTATATAATGTTTATACCGTATTTGCAAATCCACAAAGTTATATGGATCTTTAGGAACATATTCTTTAAACATATAACAAATAATTATAATAGTTATAGATACTATTAATAATTTACTTATTCTGTTAAGAATATCAAAGTGACTTTTTATGCGTACTACCATATTATTTATTTATTTCTTTCCATAACATAATACATTCATACACTACAGCTATCACTACTACAATGGTAGCTGCAATAGTTATTATTGCGAATCGCATTTATCACAGAGTTCATCATACATATCATGCCAAAATGTATAACCTTCTTTGGTATTGCTCCAAGAGAATGAGCACATTAGTATTCTACTTATTGGTTTGATACTAAAGAATTCAGTTATGTTATTTTCGTAGCGTACTTTAATTTCTCTGCCAGATATTAGATTAGAAATATAAAGAGATAATGCTTTGTTTCTAATTAATGTTTCTAATAGCAGATAAGGCATGTTAATTACTATGCGATGTCTTAAATTGTTTTTTTTCTTCATACATACTTTGATTATTGATTAATACTCTTAAATAATTTAAATACATTAGCTTCACATGCAAACTAGGAAGGTTTGTTTTTTAACATGTTACTAGACTCTATCACCACGATGAGGTTGTATTTATTGATAGAGAATACTACTACAATACCTTATTACTATTAGGTTTTACATGTAGTAGTTAGATACGTGACATCGTATATAATATTTTGATTAGTAATCAAATAAAATAAAGTAAGCGCATTAATATAACAACTGGGTATAAAGATATATTAGATATCTTATTTGAAAACGTTATTATAAGCTATGCTAAGAGCTACCTAGTATTAGGTATATAAGACATATTAAATATCTTACTTGAAGATCTCGTTTTCTCTTACTTTAAATGATACTTATTGTTCAGTTAGTATCAGACTGTCAAGCACATTATAGAGTTATCTCTATGTATTAATGTTAATACCTATTTCTCCATTACTTGCTTAGGATTGGTTACTTTCTATAAGAGTTGCACACATAGCGAACCTAACTATGACCTCTTACCACGTGGATTATATATACTTAAGTCTATTTAATCTTTTACCTTTTGTGCAGAAAGGCGAAATAAACTTTAAATATATATTACTTTGACTCTGCATTGTCCACCGACTTGTCACGGCCTTCTTTGGTTGCATTAAAGTTAGCAGTCTTTCCAAACTGCTAATTACATTTGTCTGCATTTTTCATTAATATTAGTATGATATACCAGATGGATATCATTAACGAGAAGATCAGTAAATATTTACCGAAAGTTCCGAGTTTGTGACTATCTGCAATTAAATTTGCAGTAATCCCGGCACAGAAAAAGTTATAAACCATGCCAACATAGAGTATAATTCTATTCATTTTATAATAAATTATTGATTAATGTTATTACTTATCATGCTTTATTAAGCAACTACGCAGATAGTACATGACGTGAGCTCGGTTCGGCTCGTAATTATGTATTTATCTGCGCATACATAATATTGCCACGATGTCCTTTTAGGGCGCGGACTAGCCTGCCATATGGAATTTCAAATGAAATGCAAATTAAGCCTTTTAAAGTCTTGCTTAGGACTATGATGTTGAGCATTCTTCACTT
>ERZ1673741.134-NODE-134-length-99496-cov-32.691656_pt1 | contig 99496 bp, 93 predicted proteins | sample MGYA00580209_ERZ1673741 | MGnify/ENA primary metagenome ERZ1673741 (study PRJEB41218, sample SAMN15661754) | gut metagenome | host: Homo sapiens | place: Canada: London | collected 2015-08-20/2019-03-30 | study: EMG produced TPA metagenomics assembly of... | reverse complement strand
ACGCAGCCTCCCATAGCAGAACATTAATCTTATCTTACTCTATCAACTGTTCGTGGGTGCGTGGCTACGGCGAGACGCCATAGCCTCCTATGTTTGTGCAGTTTGCTCATTTATAATTTCATGCTATAAACATAAAAAACACATGGTTACACAGTAGAAGTTGTGTCAAAACTAAAGAATTACACATTATATGTGTATTATAATGTTGTTTTATATAACCTTGTGTTTTTATTTGTTTTTTCCGCTTATGGGCGCGTGCTGTGCACAAATAAAAGGCTTTACATTAGGTTGTCGAGAACTGGTTCTCGTAAGACCTAATGTAAAGCCTTTTATTTAAATCCGATAGGATTTGCGCCCATAAGCGGATTGTGGATAAAGGTTTTTGTCAAAGCCTTTCCTCCCTATTCCTTTTCTTTTGACACCCTCTTGCTTTTGCAGATGGTGCGGCTTAATTCTGCTTCGATGTCACTCCTCCGCCCTTAGTGAAGGTGATTGTTGACTTCTGCAGCTGCTTCGAGTTGTGGTCGAAGATGAGATTAGGATTGAAGCGGCGACCTTTGAAATGCGTCTCGAAGTGGAGGTGTTCGGTGGTGGCTCTGCCCGTTCTGCCCGTCAGACCTATCACCTGACCAGCCTTAACCTTGTCGCCTACCTTAACGAGATTGCGCGACTGGTGAGAATAAAGCGTTTCCAGTCCGTTGCTGTGGCGGATGACGATGCAGTTGCCGTAGCCGTAGTGAGGACCTGAACGTAACACCACACCGTCGAAGGCTGCATGTATCTCGTCGTTAGGAACAGTCTTGAGGTCTACTCCGGAGTGACGACGCTTGCCGCCGTAGGGGCTGATAACCTTGGCGCCAGGCAGCGGATAAGCCCATGCTTCCTCACGCATCTTCTCCAAGTTCCACTTGAACGTGTTGGATTTGGCGAACAGCTCGTCCAGCTTCATCTCCTCTTCCGTCTCCTCAAACTCCGACTTGTCTCCGAGAGCCGTTACGTTCACGTAAGCGCCGTCCTTCTCAAAGAGAAGCGTCTGGCGCTTCAGATGATGGTTCTTGAGGTTTACAACGGACGTAGGATTGATGCGTCCGCCGTTCACCATGATGCTGAAGTCGCAATAAACCTTGCCGTCGCGTTCGCCAACGATGGCTATGGTCTGTCCTGCCTTGACGTGCGCACCGACGTCAACGAGGTTCTCGGCATTGTTGCCATAGACGGTCTCCAGTCCGTTGCGGTGGCGGATGACGATGGCATTGCCAAGGTCTGGAGTCTTTCGTGAGAGGCGCACAGTTCCCTCGAACATCGCTTTCACGGCGTCGCCTTCCTTTGTGACAATCTCCACGGAGCCGTTCTTGCGTGCAGTGGCTTTGCCTACGGGCAGCGGAAACGAGTAATCGTTATCGCGCAGTGTGCCGAAGTCGAAGTTGAACGCGTCATAACTTTTGAATAGTCCGGGCGTGGCGATGGATATCTGCTGCTGTTCGGCAGCGGAGAACTGCTGCTTTACTGGTGTGGAAGCTGTCGTTGTGATGGCAACGGCGAAAGAAAGAAGGAGAGATCTGATTTTCACAATGACTTGATTTTCTGGATTTTTACTTTAAATAAATGGCGGTGTAAATCCTGCCCGACTCAGTGCCAAGGCGGCGTGCTGAGAAGAATCGGTCTGTACTGTCATACGTACAGACATCGCTCTGGATGATGTTTTCGGGCTTCACGCCCATGTGCTCCAGAATGTTGCGGTTGGCAAGGGGCAGATTGATGTGCCATTTCTGCTGGAATGCCTTTGACGGGTCTGTGGCGTCCGGACAGCGCTTTATCTGATGTTCGGCTATCGCTTCCATGTCGAAGGCGGCTTGCTCGAAGGCTGCGTACACCTCGTCGCCCACCTCGAAGTTCTTGAGCGAGATGCCTGGACCGATGATGGCTTTCAGCTTTTCAGGCTCGGTGTGATAGGCGATGCGCATTTCTTCCAAAGCCTTGTGCGCTATTCTGCCCAGCGTGCCACGCCATCCTGCGTGTATGGCGCAGACGGCGCGATGGTCTTCGTCGTATAATAATATAGGTATGCAGTCTGCCGTGGAAACTCCCACGCACACTCCCTCAACGTTGGTCATCACCGCATCCACGCCGTCGATGAGCATGTCCTTGATGTTCTGGGGCAGGGTGAGATATTCGCTGCTGATGATTCGCGTCTCGGTGCCGTGTACCTGGTGGGGCACGATGATGTTGGACAATGCGATGCCGATGGTTTCGGAGAGCAGCTGACGGCATGCCGAAACGTGTTCGGGGCTGTCTCCGCAGTACATGTTGATGTTGAACGACGAATAGCGGTCGGCTTCGTCGGCGCCACAACGGGTTGTGGAGAATGCCGCAGCACCCTCCCCAATGTTGTAAGTAAGAAGTTCGAGAGACGGTTTAGTCATTCTTTTCGTCCTCCTCGTACTCGTATTCGAAGTCGTCAAGGTCGTCGAAGTCGTCTGCGTCCTCGATGTCGTCCTCGTCAATGTATTCAATTTCGTCCTCGCCCTCAGCCTGCATCTCTGCAAGGAAGCGCGTCATGTCCTTGTCGCGGTGTACGATGATGTCCTCCGAAGTGATGCTCTGCAGCTTGTTGCTCTCGGCGTTAAGCTCGCGCCAGAGCAGGTCTTTAAGCTCCTGTATGCCCTGTCCGGTGACTGAAGATATGAACACTACGGGTAGGTCGTCGGGCAATGTCTCGCGAAGCATGTCGATAAGCTCCTCGTCCAGCATGTCGCACTTGGTGACGGCGAGCACGCGGTGCTTGTTGAGCATCTCGGGATTAAACTTCTCCAGCTCGCTCTTCAGCAGTTCATATTCGCGCTTTATGTCGTCCGTGTCGCCCGGCACCATGAAGAGGAGGAGCGAGTTGCGCTCGATGTGGCGGAGGAAACGCAGTCCGAGACCTTTTCCTTCGCTGGCTCCCTCGATGATTCCGGGGATGTCAGCCATGACGAACGACTTGTGGTCGCGATAGTCAACGATGCCGAGAGAAGGCTCGAGGGTGGTGAAGGGATAATTGGCAATCTTCGGACGGGCGCTCGATACGGCAGAAAGAAGGGTTGACTTGCCTGCGTTAGGCAGACCCACAAGACCCACATCGGCGAGCAGCTTAAGCTCGAGGATGATGGTCATCTCCTCCATCGGTTCGCCCGGCTGTGCGTAACGCGGTGCCTGATTGGTGGCAGTACGGAACTGGAAGTTACCGAGTCCGCCTCGTCCTCCCTTGAGCAGCACCACCTCCTGTCCGTCGTAAGTGACGTCGCAGACATACTTGCCGGTCTCGGCGTTGTAGACAACGGTGCCGCAGGGTACGTCGATGTATACGTCCTTGCCGTCCTTTCCGTGGCACTTGTCGCGTCCGCCGTTGCCTCCGTGTTCTGCGAAGACGTGGCGCTGGAATTTCAGGTGGAGCAGTGTCCAGTAGTTATGGTTGCCTCTGAGGATGATGCTTCCTCCGTGTCCGCCGTCGCCACCGTCCGGTCCGCCGTTCGGATTATACTTGACGTGTCTGAGGTGCATTGATCCACGTCCGCCCTTTCCCGAGCGGCAATATATCTTTACGTAGTCTACAAAGTTTGATTCTGCCATTTCTTGTCTTTCTGTATATTTTCTTTCTGTTTCTTATAATTTTGTTTCTTGCTTTGTTGTGTCTCTTATTCGAGCGGTTCGGTTTCGAGCGACACGACGCTTCCGGTAGCTGAGTCGAGCAGTATCTTCGATGTGAGCTTCTTTCCGAACAGCATTCCAGAAAGCATCTTCACCTCTCCGAACTGTGCCGCCCATGCCTCGTACTGCGCTATCTTCTTGCCTGCAGCGGAAAGCGTCATGCGCATCTTGCCGGGGTGTATGACGCCAAGCTGGAAGTCTTCCTTCTTTGCGCTTTCTACTACGTCAAGTTCTTCTTCATCCAACCCTAAGTCGTCCACTTTGATGCGGTAAGGCTCGCCGGAGAAGTCGTCTGCGGTAAGCAGTCCGAACTTGCGCGAGAAGCGGAATACCACCTGCTCTTTCTGTGCCTTCTCAGGCACGAATGTCAGCACGGTCTCCGTTGTGTCCGTGGTAGTGGTGCCCTGGAAGAGCTGCATGAGGGCAGCCTCCTGCTTGTTGAGCTGGGCGTACATGATGCGGAGCTGCTCTCCGTCCTTCGGCATGAAGTCGGCTTCGCCTCGTGAGAGCTGGTTGCGAGAGTCGCGGATGTCGTAAATTTCCTGCGCCACGAGCTGCGCCATCTTGGGCAGATTGCCTGCCGAGAGTATGTCCTGACTCATATAGTCGTTGGGATTGAGCGGCGCTGGCTTTGCCGAGGGAGTGAAAGGAGCTGGCTCCTTCACACGCTTGGCGCGGGTGTTGATGGCGCGAAGCACGCCGTTAGGGTCGCAGTCGATGGAGAGGATGCTGTGCTTCTTGTCCACGGGGAGGAAGAAGCGGAGGTCCTGGTCGGGCACGCCGGTCGTGGTGAACGATACGCCTACGATGCGATAGTTGTCCTGCTGTGTGGTAATGCCCTTCTTCTGGAAGTAGAGTTCAGAGAACTCAGCGAGTTTTCCGGGCTTGGTGGTGGTCTTCTCCACAAGCACAGACATGCGTACAGCTGTCTTCGGGAGGAAATATTCGAAACCCTCAGTCTTCTTTTCTCCTGCATTAGCCGACATGCATGTGAGCAATAAGATGGCGGCTATGATGCTTTTTATGTTCTTCATAAGAGCTGTCATTATGTTGTTGGTTCTTTCTTTTGGGTGTTTAATGTTGTGAATGTTGATGCGCTGTAGTGCTGGCGTTGCTTAAGCGAGTCGCTTGAATGCTTCCGGCAGGGCGTCGATGATGTCTGACGCGATGAGGCTCTCCTTGCCCATCTTTTCTGCTGCGATGTCGCCAGCCAGTCCGTGCAGATACATTCCCACGATGCATGCGTTCTTGCGTGAGTAGCCTCTTGCGAGAAGGGCAGTGATAATGCCGGTGAGTACGTCGCCGCTTCCTGCTGTTGCCATGCCGGAATTGCCGGTGGTATTGAAGATGACGTCGCCGCTTGGGAGGCAGAGTGCTGAATGATGACCCTTGAGAAGGATGTATGCACGCAGACTTTCTGCCATCTCGCAAGCCACGTTGAGGCGTTCGCTGTCTGAGTGGCAGCATGTGGAAGCTATTCTGTCGAACTCTCTCGGATGCGGTGTCATGATGACGTTGTCGGGCAGCTGGTTTATCCATGTGCCGTGCGAGCCAAGCATGTTGAGGGCGTCAGCGTCGAGGACGATGGGGCATGTGGTCTGCTGGAGCTGCGACATGAGAGCAAGAGCCGAACCTTCCTGACGTCCGAGTCCCGGTCCGATGCCAACGGCGTCGAAGTCGTCTGTGGCTACAGCCTCAGAGTAATAGTCCTCACGGTCGAGCATGAGCACGGCTTCGGGCACAGCCACCTGCATGATGTTGTAGTTGGGGCGTGGCGTGAGAGCCGTCACCTTGCCCACACCGCTTCGCAAACATGCTCTTGTGGCAAGCGCTGCGGCTCCTGCCATGCCGTATGTGCCGGCGATAATGAGCGCGTGTCCCATCATTCCCTTGTTGGCGAAGTCGTCACGAGAGCGCAGGTTGTCCTTTATGTAGCTCTCCTCGATGATGTTGAACTTAGTGGGGATGCTCTCTATGTATTCCTTTGAAAGACGTATGTCGAGCACTTCAACCTTGCCAAGATACTTCTGTGTGTCGGCGAAGAGCATTGCCAGCTTCTTCATGTGGAGCGTCAGCGTGAGGTCGGCTCGTACGATGTTGCTGCCCTGGTCGAAGCTGTTGTTTTCCGTCAGCAGTCCGCTTGGCATGTCGATGCTCACAACGAAGGACGGCGACTGATTGATATACTTGACGAGAGAGGCGAATCCTCCCGTTAACGGCTTGTTGAGGCCGGAACCGAAGAGTCCGTCAATGACGAGTGTCTTGGGCGTGAGCTTGGGCGGATCAAAGTCGGTGGTTATCTCCGTGAACTTGTGTACGAGTCCGCCGTTGACGAGGCGGTCTCTGTTTTTCTCGCAGTCTTCAGACAGGTTGCTGTGGATATTGAAGAGATAAGTGTCGACGATGTATCCTTTCTCCGTCAGCATACGTGCCACGGCGAGGGCGTCACCACCGTTGTTACCCGGTCCTGCAAAGACCACGATGGGCGTGGACTGGCTCCACTGCTGCGTGATGGCGAGCATGATGGCGCGTGCCGCACGCTCCATAAGGTCTATGGAGGCTATTGGTTCGTGTTCGATTGTGTAGTTGTCGAGCTCATGGATTTGTGCTCCAGTCAGTATTTTCATATTGTGTCGTTGTTGTTTGTCGGCACGTCGCCTGTGATTAGACGCCGTGCCGTTTACGTCTTTACATTATTGTTCAGTTTACAAAAATACCAAAAATAGTTAGAATATAAGTGGTTTTGACGTTTTTTATACTGTTTGCATGGTGTTTTTTAGATAAAACAAAAGCGCCACCGTTCCGTTATGGAGCAGTGGCGCTTCAGTTTTTTCTTTACGCTTTGTCTGTGGGTGTCGTTTATGGACAGGCTGTTAGAGCTTCTTGAACTCTGCGTAAATCTTGTCAGCAATCTCTTTCATCTCCTCTTCCGGGAGCTGCAGCTTGGGGTTAGAGAAGAGCATGTCCTTCTCTGACTGCATGGGAATGAGGTGGATGTGTGCGTGCGGAACCTCCAGGCCAAGCACAGCCTCGCCTACTTTGATGCAGGGGAATGCGTTCTTGATGGCAATAGCCACCTTCTTGGCGAACACCTGGTACTCTGCTATCTCGTCGTCCTCCATGTCGAAGATGTAGTCGACCTCGCGGCGGGGAATGACGAGAGTGTGTCCTTTTACGAGAGGGTTGATGTCGAGGAAAGCGTAGAAACGCTCGTTCTCGGCGCACTTGTAGCTGGGAATCTCACCAGCGGCAATCTTTGAGAAAATGTCCATAGTCGTAAGATTTTGCTTTCCGTATAGTGCCTGATTCAGGCACGTTAGTTATTCTATTGTAATCTTGTCGATACGCAGATGGATAATTCCGCGCGGAATCTTGATTTCCACCTCGTCGCCCACCTTGTGGTTGAGCAGGCCCTGTGCGATAGGAGTGGTGATGGATATCTTTCCTTCGCGGAGATTTGCCTCGCTCTCGCTGACGATGGTGTAAGTCATCTTCGCCTTGTTGTTGAGGTTGGTCATCTCCACCTTAGAGAGAATCTGCACGCAGTCGGTGCTAAGGCGTGAGGGGTCGAGAATCTTAGCCTCGGCGATAGCTACTTTTATACGGTTTATCTTTTCTTCCAGATGAGCCTGAGCCTCCTTGGCGGCGTCATACTCGGCGTTCTCGCTCAAGTCTCCCTTGTCTCGGGCTTCAGCAATGGCGGCCGATGCCTTGGGGCGCTCTACAGACTCAAGCTGCTTGAGTTCGGCCACGAGCTTGTCGTAGCCTTCTTGTGACATGTAAGCCATAATTAAGAATCTTTGTTTTTTTTGTTTGTTTTATTGTTATGTATATGCTAAATAAAAAACCAAGAATTCCGACATTGGTCTTACTGCCGAAATTCTCAGTTCCTATTACGTCCAAAAAGTTATTCGTTTGCAAAGATAGTCAATTAATTCCATACGGACAAGTGTTTCTGTCTTTTTAATTTGCCCCTTTTTTTTATACGTCATAATGTTTGTAAGTTTCAAAAAAATTGTATCTTTGCATTGTCAATTAAGCCACTGCTGAAGTAGTGTAGCTCAAAAACGACTTATTCATATTTATAACACTTATAAAAACATTATTTATTATGGCATTTTTAAGTAACGAGAAACTCTTGATCGTCGGTGCAGGCGGTATGATTGGTTCAAACATGGTTCAGAGCGCTCTTATGCTCGGTCTTACTCCTAACATCTGTCTCTATGACATCTACGAGCCGGGTGTACACGGCGTGTTCGACGAGATGCAGCAGTGCGCATTCCCTGGTGCAAACCTCTCTTATACCGTTGATCCTAAGGAGGCTTTCACAGGCGCTAAGTACATCATCTCTTCAGGTGGTGCTCCCCGTAAGGACGGCATGACTCGTGAGGACCTTCTCAAGGGTAACTGCAAGATCGCTGCTGGGTTCGGCGACAACATCAAGAAGTACTGCCCGGACGTAGAGCACGTAGTTGTTATCTTCAACCCGGCTGACGTTACAGCCCTCACAGCTCTTATCCACTCAGGTCTGAAGCCCAACCAGCTCACCTCACTCGCTGCTCTTGACTCTACACGTCTGCAGCAGGCTCTCGCCCTCGAGTTCGGCGTACAGCAGGACAAGGTGACAGGCGCTCACACATACGGTGGTCACGGCGAGCAGATGGCAGTCTTCGCTTCACAGGTGAAGGTTGACGGCAAGCCTCTCGCAGAGATGGGTCTTTCTGACGAGCGTTGGGAAGAGATCAAGCACCACACAGTACAGGGTGGCTCTAACATCATCAAGCTCCGTGGCCGCTCTTCATTCCAGAGCCCGGCTTACAACGCTGTTAAGATGATTGAGGCTGCTATGGGTGGTGAGAAGTTCACATTGCCCGCTGGTTGCTACGTTAAGTGCGACAAGTGTGGCTTCAAGAACGTAATGATGGCTATGCCTTCTACTATCGACAAGACTGGCGTTCACTTCGTAGAGCCTACTGGCACTGAGGAGGAGAAGGCAAGCCTCGCTAAGTCTTACGAGCACCTCTGCAAGATGCGCGACGAGATCGTAGAGCTCGGCATCGTTCCCCCAGTTGAGAAGTGGAGCGAGATGAACCCGAACCTCTAATCAAGACGCTTACGCTTTTATCAAGGCGTTTAAATAACAGGCGCCCCTGACTTCCCTCTTTCAGGATGTCAGGGGCGTCTTTTCGTTTATATATACAACAACAAATCGTTTTATACAGAACAACAAACTTACAAATGAAACTATCTACTATAATCCTCACTCTTCTTCTTGGCGCCTCTTCTGTGACGGCGCAGACTGCCAAACCTAAATACCGACTTACCTGGCAGGACCATTATGGAAGGACAATATCCTTTTGACCGTCCTTACTATCTGCTCATAGACATGCAAACCGAAGGTTCGTGGGTGGGCAAGGCCATAAAGAGCGAGCTGCCCGTAGAGATGGAGATTGACTGGGCGAAGATGTATGACCTTGTGGAATAACATAGGTGTGCGTCCGAAATAGCTGATTTTTATACTAACACGCTCGTAATTCGGATTTTTTTGTCTAATTTTGCACTAACTTTAAGCACATAATCCTATGAGTATAATAAAAGTAAAGGACAAGACCTTCAAAACCTCCATTCCTGAGGCGCAAATCCTTGAGCGTGTAAAGGCTGTCGCAGACCGTATAAATACCGATATGGCTGACAAGAATCCTCTCTTGCTTGCCATGCTTAACGGCTCCTTCATCTTCGCCGCCGACCTCATGCGCTACATCAACGTGCCGTGTGAGATTTCGTTCGTGAAGATGTCTTCCTATGCCGGAACATCGTCAACGGGCAACGTAAAGCAGCTTATCGGACTGAATGAGGACATCAAGGGCCGCACGGTAATCGTCGTGGAGGACATCATCGAGTCTGGACTTACAATGAAGACGCTTCTCAATATGCTTCAGGAAAAGGAGCCAGAGGCTGTGCATGTATGCACACTCCTGCTCAAGCCTGAATGTCTGGAAGTGCCCCTCGACATCAAGTACGTGGCAATGGAGATTCCTAACGACTTTATCCTCGGCTACGGTCTCGACTATGACCAGCAGGGACGCAACCTGCGCGACATCTATACAGTCGTGGAGGAATAACCCCAAAATACGCAATAGCATAACATTATATAACTAATATAAGTAAATAAAAAGATGAAGAACATCGTAATTTTCGGCGCCCCGGGCTCAGGTAAGGGCACACAGAGCGACCTTATGATCGAGAAGTATGGCTTCAACCATATCTCTACTGGTGACGTGCTCCGCGCTGAAATCAAGAACGGAACAGAACTCGGCAAGACTGCCAAGGGATTTATCGACAACGGACAGCTCATCCCCGACGAGCTGATGATTGACATTCTCGCAAGCGTATATGACAGCTTCGGCAAGGAGCACAAGGGCGTAATCTTCGACGGTTTCCCCCGTACCATCCCGCAGGCTGAGGCTCTCAAGAAGATGCTCGCAGAGCGCGGACACAAGGTGGCTGCCATGATTGAGCTTGATGTTCCTGAGGACGAGCTGATGAAGCGTCTCATCAAGCGTGGTCAGGAGAGCGGTCGTTCAGACGACAACGCTGAGACCATCAAGAAGCGCCTCGACGTTTATCACAACCAGACAGCTCCGCTTATCGAGTGGTATGCTGGTGAGGGCATCCATCACCACATCAACGGACTCGGCGAACTGCCCCGTATCTTCGGCGACATCTGCGCTGTTATCGACGCTCTCTAAACCAACGGTTTAGGCTTATATCGATATAGGCACATACATATTATTATATAAGACAGCCATTTCAAGGTCATCAATGAAGCCTTGGAATGGCTGTTTTTTCGTTTATTCCGAATTAAAGCCTTCCGAAAAGGGCGAAACAATCTAAAAAAGCACTAACTTTGCATCCATGATACAAAACAAGACTTCATTGAGCAGCAAGCAATATGCCGTGCCGTTCATCCTTATCACCTCACTCTTCTTCATGTGGGGCTTTGCTCGCGCCATTCTCGACGTGCTTAACAAGCACTTCCAGAACGAGCTGGACATCACCATCACACAGTCGTCGCTGATACAGGTGACCACATATCTCGGCTATTTCCTCATGGCAATACCCGCTGGTCTCTTCATCAACCGACAGGGTTATCGTCGCGGCGTGGTCTTCGGACTGACGCTTTTCGGACTCGGTTCGTTGGCGTTCATCCCGTGTTCCATGGCAAATACCTTCTATGCCTATCTTGTGGCGCTCTTCATCATCGGTTGCGGACTGGTGTTCCTTGAGACCTCTGCCAATCCTTACGTAACTGAATTGGGTCCGAAAGAGACCGCTACGGCACGACTTAACTTCTCGCAGTCGTTCAATGGTGTAGGCTCAATGTTCGCCACTCTCGTTGTCGGCAGCTTCCTTTTCCAGGGCTCAGGCGAGGCAGGAAACGGAGCAAGCGCCGTCGTTCCGTATACCATTATGGGCGTACTGGTGCTCCTAATTGCCCTTGTCTTCTCACGTGTAAACCTTCCTGAGATTGCACATGATGATGATGCCGAAACCAAAGAGGGCGGTCATAACATCTCGAAGCTCTTCTCCAACAGATGGTTTGTCTGCGGACTCATTGCGCTTCTCGCCTACGAGGTGGCAGAGATAAGCATCAATTCGTACTTCATCAACTTCGTTACGGGCGAGGGATGGATGGACGCACAGTCAGCTTCCACCATTCTTACCATCGGCTTGGGCGTATTCATGATTGCCCGTTTCATCGGAGCGGCAGTTATGAGTAGCGTGGCAGCAGAGAAGTATCTGCTCATCTGCGGCTTCGGAACGGTGGTCTGCATCACGCTCTTGCTTTGCGATCTCGGTCGTGAAGTCTCGATAGCAGCCCTGCTCGGCAACTACTTCTTCGAGGCCATCATGTTCCCCACCATCTTCTCCCTCACATTGCGCGGACTGGGTGGTCTGACAAAGAGTGCTTCGTCCATCCTGATGATGACCCCCGTAGGCGGTTGCGGTTTCCTCATCATGGGTCTTGCTGCCGACCACGCCTCCAGCTTCGTCCTTCCTTTCTTCATCCCTCTCGCAGGTTACGCCATCGTCATGGCATACGCATGGAGCGTAGTGAAGAAGACCAACTGATAAGTCAGACTTAAGAAAGATATAAAAATAACAGAAGCGCCACTTTAGTAATTGCTAAAGTGGCGCTTCTGTATACATATAGTTTACTTCTTCTCTACTTTCTGGAAGTTGCCGTTTCCGTCAATCACTTCGTACGTATCCACCGATACCTTCTTGCCTTTGATGGTCAGGACGTCGAAGGAGGCGTTGCCGTCGCTGTCTCGCCAGGCATTGTTGACCTGATGGATTTCGTGTCCGCGATAGTGCTGCACGGAAGCCTCGTGGGTGTGTCCCACGAAGAAGGCGGCGAGGTTATACTGCTCGAGGATGTCGAAGAGCTGTGTGCGCTGCTCCTCCGTCCACCATTCGAGCGCCCACTTGTCGAAGCCGTAGTGCTGTACGTAAACCACGGGTCGACCGTCTGCGGCATATTTCTTCAGGTCGTCGGCTATCCATTGCATGTTGCTCTCGCAATAGGTGGTGTCGCCGGCAGCGAGCTGTCCGCACACGAAGTGCACTCCGCCTATGTCGAACGAGTAAGAGCGCGATGAGCGATGGATGTTCTTTATGCGTCCGGCGTTCTTCAGGTCCAGCAGGATGGAGTCGAGATAATGCAGATTAAACTCCATGCCGGTGCGGTTCTGCTCGGGTCGTCCGCTCTCCGGCGAGATGTCGTGATTGCCGAAAGTGGGGTAGGTGTCGTAATGAATCTGCATATATCCCGCCCCTCGTTCCCAGCGTTGCCGGTAGAGGTCGAGTATTCTCGGGTCAGACTTGTCGAAAAGGTCGCCGGCGAGAATCACGCCGTCCAGTCGCATTCTCTCGCCAAGCGCGTTGATGGCAAGCACGTGATGATACTGGTCGGTTTCGGGCGGCATGTCGAAATGTAGGTCGGCGGCTATCACCACCGTGCAGTTAGGCTCCTTCTTCTTCTCCGAGGCATATCCGTTTATGGCGGACAGTCCGAAGAGCAGCAGAGCTGCGAATAGCATTTTTGTTATCATTTCCTGTTTGTCTTGTCTTAGTGGTTTCAGATTACGTTGTTTCCTTCTTTCACTTCCTTCTCCACGCTCTCGCCGTTGCCCCATACGAGGGTAAGCTTAAACGGAATGTTGGAGTGGATGGTCACCTTCGGCTTGTCGTTTACGGAGCTGCGCTTTGCCACCTTGAACGAGATGTTGCCTTTCTCGCCGAGCGGATAGCGGTCGATGCCGTAAGCGTCCGTCAGCTGCACGTCCAGCGTAACATGATTGTCCTGAATGTCAGCGCGGATGCCGAAGATATACTCTATGAGGTCAGCAATAGGCGGCAGTCCGGTCCATCCCACGAAATCCTTGCGAGCCATAAAGCCGGGCGAAGCGCTCTCCGGTGCATAATATTCCCAGAACGTACCGGTCTTCTTATATACGTCCAGCACGTTGTTATAGTGATTCATAACGATGTCGTGGGCAAGACGTCTGTAGCCTTTATTGACAAGACCTGAGATAACCATGTAGTTGGTGCCGGGCCATACGCCTCCAACCCAATAGCGTCCGTTGGCCTTATACTTGGGGTTGTCGGCTGCGAGCGAAGCCACGCGGTGCGGGCGGTTGAACTTGCACGTATCGTCCAGATGCTCCACCAGTCTGTCGAGTCGCTCCTTGGGCAGCACGTCGGTGTGGAGAGCCCAGTAGGCGTAGATGCCCTGCGTGGTGGAGAGCGAGTCGTTGGCAAACTGGTCGTACAGGAATCCGTCGCGTTCGCTCCACATATTCTTGTTGATGTAAGCTGTGAGGTTCTTGATGTCGTCCTCAAACTCCTCTATCTCCTGCCAGCGTTCCAGATAGAATCCCATCTTCAGCAGGATGTTAGCCACCATTATCTGCTGCAGGCAGGCGTCCAGCCATATCATGTGACCGTTGCTGTAGATGGTGTTATATCCCTCCGGCACGCGCGGCATGTTGTCCATGCCCGTTCCCCATCCGCTGCTCCAGTAGGTGCCGTTGCGCCACGTGCGGTTCAGCTTCAGCCAATTATAGTAGGCTGCCAGCACGGGGAACACCTTGTTGAGGCGGTTGTCGTCGCCGAACTGCGTGAAGTAGAGCCATTCTGACCACGGCAGGAGGTTCGGTCCCGTGGACGTGGGGTCGTAGCGTCCGAAGCAGTCAGATCCGTCGGCGCGAATCTCTCGGCAGATGAATCCGTCGGGATGCTGCTTGGCATAGAAGTTGTCCAGCGTCTTCTGGAACGGGAAGAAGCGGTCGCCGTATCGGCAGAACATAGTTATGAAGGCGTCGTCCCACATAAATATGTTGCCGTTGTATGCGGGCGAGATGTATGACGTCACGAAGCCTGAGTTGTCAAGCGGTTGGCATACGTTCTTGATGCCTATCTGCCAAGCCTTCCAGTACATCTCTATCTCCTTCTCGTGTCCTTCCCAATAGGGTGCGGGCAGCACCTTCTTTGCCTGTTCGAAGGAGCCGGGCTTGGGCTTCTCCACCTTCGCCGTGCGGAACGTATTCTCCGCCACCAGCGTCTGCATCACGTACGTGTTCTTGTAAGGCAGCTTATAAAGCGGCGAACCTGACGAAATAAGATTCTGGGCGGGCGACAGCATTGCGAAGAGCGAGGCTGTCAGGGTTATTATTGTTTTCTTCATTATTATAAATGTTATATTGAAGGTTATCTCCTACACGATAGCCTTTCGTTTGCTTTATTCTCCCTCAGTCATAAGCTTCTTTATCTTCTTGAACACGTCAGTATTCTCGAAGATGCCTGTGAAGTTCTCTGCTCCAGGACCGAAGGCATACACGGGCACCATTGCTCCAGTGTGGTCCTTTGATGAGAAGCAGCACTCCACGCGTCCCTCGTCCTTGTTGCCGTTTACGAGTGTCAGGCCGCCGGTCTCGTGGTCGGCTGTCACCACAACGAGTGTCTCGCCGTCCTTGGCTGCCCATTTCATCACCTCGCCCACGGTCTGGTCGAAGTCGAGCGTTTCCTTCATAAGGAGGTCCAGCTGATTGAAGTGACCATAGTCGTCGAGCTGCGAACCTTCAATCATCATGAAGAAGCCGTTCTTGTTCTGGTTCATGAGGCTGATGCCCTTCATTGATGCACGCGCCAAGAGGTCGCCGCGCTCGTCAGGCAGGGGAGTGTCCTTGTCATAAGGCACGGCGAAGATGCGGCTGTTCTTGTCGTAGGCGAAGAAGTCGTCCAGCGTGCGCGATATGTGATAGCCCTTCTTCTGAAGTTCCTTGAATATGTCGCGACCGTCCTTGCGGTTGGTGAATTTCTGCGCACCGCCGCCGAAAACGAAGTCTACTCCGCTTGTAGGATAATCGCCGACAAGCTCCTCCTCCTTATCGCGGTCGATGTTATGGCAGCAGAAGTCGCACGGAGTGGCGTCCCACAGACGGCATGTCACAGCCATGCCAGCGTCCTTGCCCAGCTCCTTAGCCACGTCTACGAGCGAAGTCAGCGGCTTGCCCTCAGGGTCGACGCCCACGGCATGATAGACGGTCTTAACGCCTGTGGCAAGCGAAGTGCCGCCCGAACCGGAGTCGGTCACCAGCTTGTTCACAGCCCAAGTCTTCGACAGGCCCGTAGCCTGAGCATTCTCCAGCCATAGCTTGCCGCGGTTGGCAGCCCAAGCCGTATAGACGTGCATGAGGCTCATGCCATCGCCGATCATGAGTATGACGTTCTTCACCTTCTTGCCCTTCGGCGCCTGGAGCTTCTCCACGGCGTAAGGATGTTCGTATGTGAAGGTCTGTGTGGGCATGTTGTACTGTGCGTTGGCGCTATGTACGCAAAGAGCGAGTGCGGCAGCTGCGAAAAATTTCCTTAAAGTCATAGTGATGTGTAAAATTTGAAGATTGTTATTATCGGATAGATTGGTTTATTTATGATTATTGCTATACAAAGGTAGTGGAATTTAGCTGGATTGCAAAGGGAATGTATGGTTTTTCTCGGGAAAAAGCGTTACATTTGCATATCATAATCTAACGATAAACAAATCATAATCTAACAGTAATAAATAGTAAGAACACATGAAAAAAAATCTATTGCTTACTCTGTTCCTGCTGCTGGTTGTGGCTACGTCTTTCGCCCAGCGCCAGTTCAGATTCAAGGACGGAAAGTTCAAGGTGGTGCAGTTTACGGACATCCATTGGGACCCTAAATCGCCCGGATGCGACACCACGCGTAACACCATTCTGTCTGTCCTGAAACAGGAAAAGCCCGACATCGCCATACTTACCGGCGACATCGTTACCGACAATCCCGCACGGAAAGGATGGAAGGCCATAGTGAAGATATTCGAGGACGCAAAGATGCCGTTCGCCGTCACTATGGGCAACCACGACGCCGAGCCGCAATATATGAGCAAGCAGGACATCTATGACCTCCTTATGCGTTCGCCTTACTTTGTCGGTTCGCACGGACCGAAGGGTATTCACGGACACGGACAGCACGTCATTCCCGTGTATGGAGAGAAGAACAAGGACAAGGCTGAGGCGCTGCTTTACTGCATCGACTCGAACGATTATCCAGAAACTGACGAACTGGGACATTACGACTGGATTCACTTCGACCAGATAGCATGGTATCGTGAGCAGAGCAAGCACTACACGCAGCTCAACGCTGGCAAGTCGCTGCCCGCATTGGCGTTCTTCCATATAGCCCTTCCCGAATATCGCAATCTGATGAACCGCAAGGACACCTGGGGAAAGTGTGATGAGGGCGAGGTGTGCGCGGCTGACATCAACAGCGGCATGTTTGCCTCGTTCGCGGAATGTAAGGACGTGATGGGCGTGTTCGTAGGGCATGACCACGACAACGACTTCATCGGACAGGAGAAAGCCATCTGCCTGGCTTACGGACGTGTGACGGGAACGGACGCTTACGGCGGCCTGGTGCGTGGCGGACGCGTGATAGAGATGTACGAAGGTCAGAGACGCTTCGATACGTGGATCACCACTCCCGCAGGTCGTGAGTTTACCTATTATTATCCTTCCGGCATCACGTCCATAGACGAGGAGGGTCCTTACCTTCCGGCGCTGAACGTGAAGCCGACAAAGCATGGCGTCAACTATACGTACTATGAGGGCAAGTTTAAGAAGACTGCCGACATTGCCAACGGCGAAAAGGTGAAGGAGGGCGTGCTCCGCAACTTCATCATCACGGAGGCAAGAAGCGATGATCATTTCGGCTACGACTTCCGTTCGTACATCAAGATTCCTGTAAAGGGCGTCTACTACTTCGACATCGCTTCTGACGACGGCTCACGCCTCTTCATCGACGGCAAGGAGATTATAGACAACGACGGTTCGCACAGTCAGGAGTTTGTATCCGGCAAGGCTGCGCTCGACGAGGGTTTCCACGAGATGCGTATTTTGTACTTCGAGGACTATATGGGACAAAGCCTGAAGATAAAGATAACGGATAAGAACGGCAGCAGCATTCTGCCAGACGAAATGCTGTATGTGAAGTAAACAATAGGAATTGTTATGCCGAAAGGCTTATAATGTAGTCTTACTTCGGTCGATGTAAGCATGCGCATCAATTGATGTAAGCATGTGCATCGACCGAAGTAAGCATGTGTATCAGCTGAAGTAAGATGACTTGAGCTTTGGCTTTGCTAAATTTTTGATTAGCTTTATTGTCTTATTTCAGAAGCTTTGTTATATTTTCAACATTGATACCGGTCATCTCCGAAATCTGTTCTTCTGTCATTCCCTTGGCGAATAGTGCTTTTGCCATATTGCGTAGCTGTTCGCTCTGCTGCGAAAGTTGTTCGCTCTGCTGCGAAAGTTGTTTGCTCTGCTGCGAAAGCTGTTCGTTCTGCTGCGAAAGCTGTTCCTCTTGTTCTTTCAGTATTTTGTCTCGCTGCATGATGGCAGTGTCGCGATCCTCAATGGCCTTATAGTATTCGTCCTCGACGTTCATGTCCTGTCGCATCTCTGAGTTGGCAGCGGCAGCTGTGAGCTTATGCAGCACGTACAGCATGTCGTTGTCGTCGGCATACTTGTCCTCGTCTATCTTGAGCACCTGTTGCGTGTTGCCCTCCACCTGGGTTTGGTCGAACACGCTGAGCACCTTCTCGAGACGATTGTTCACATTGCCGTGCAGAAGCGGAATCTGAACGATGATACTGTTATGGGTAAGGCTTTCTACGAAAGGCTCTTCGCTGCCTTCCTTCACGATGTTGCCGTTATAGTCGAACACGTCGTGATTGACGTATACTATCGGTTCATTGATATTTCCGACACGGTGTCCGAGGAGATATACAGCCACCATCGGATAGGCGAAGCCTTTCTCGTCTTCTTCGCGTATGTTGCTCTTGTTGCTGTATTGCGCTCCGAGATACTGGCGGAAACGCAGCGTTTCGGTGTTGAGCCACGTCTTCTGCAGCTCAATCAGCACCACGCGGTCCTTCTCCACATCGCCTTCGCGCTCACGAACAGTAGCTGCAAAGTCAATGCGGAACATAGAGAGCGTATCGCGTGTGGTGTTGCTGTATTCATGCGGACGTACCGTCACGTGCACCACTTCTTTCTTCAGCAGAGCCGACAGCATGGTCTTGGCTATGCGCTCGTCCTCCATGATGTATTTGAACACGGAGTCGTAAATCGGGTTGGCTACATGTATAAACATAACTTTCTGGTTTTATTGTTTTTACAAAAGTAGATAAAATATTCCGAATAATGAGGCTGTTGCATAAAAAAACTCCGCACGGCAATCTTTCATCGCCATGCGGAGTCTTTATCTATAGCGTATCATTACGCTCGGTTTTCTTACTTGGTGTAGCCCTCGTTCTGCTTCAGAGCGCCACCCGACTTTGTGATTTCGGTTGACGGGTAGGGGAAGGCTATCATGTAGTCCTGATATGTGCTCTTGTTCTTGTAGTCCTCATAGTCGCCTTCTGTGTAGGTGCTGTTCCAATCAGAACGGTCTGCATAGTGGCGGGCACGCGGATGAGCGTTGAGCTCCTCCGATGCGCGTTTCTTTATTTCTGCGTCACCAGAGTGATACCAGCGCTTCAGGTCGTAGAGGTGGTCGGTGAACTCGAAGGCAAGCTCGCAGCGGCGCTCGTGATAGAGGTCGTCCCATGTGGCGTTGCCGGTGAGCGGAGTGAGATGAGAGCGTGTGCGGATGCGGTTGATGTCCGTGGCAGCCTTGTCGGCATGACCGGTGGCGAGGTAAGCCTCGGCGCGGAGCAACAGCATGTCAGCGAAGCGAACGAGCGGAAGGTTTACGCGGGCTGTAGGCCAGTTGCCGTTGGAGCTGACGTATGCCTTTGTGGCGTCCTCGTACTTGAACGGATCCATATACTTGTTGATCATGAAGCCCGACTCGACGTCTGACGTAGAGAAGAACTTGCGTGTTTCGCCGAAGAACTGGAACTCCTGTCCGTATTCGAGGATGGAGCGGGTGATGCGGGCGTTGCCGGCACCGTCCTTAAGCATTTCCTCGAAGATGTCGAGAGAGGGCTTTATCTGGCCCCAACCGTTGTAGATGCCCCAACCCTTATTCTCAAGGATGACGCCGGGGAACTCGGAACCACCGGGGGTGTCGCCACCGTTTCCGGCAATGCCGAAGAGATATTCCTTGGTCCAGAAGTTGGCGAAGTCTGATGAGAAGACATCAGCAAACTCAGGAGCGAGGTCGCGACCGTAGTCGCTCTCCAGAGAGTTGACCATCTTTATGACGTTCTCCCACTGTGTCTTGTCCCATGTTGCCCAGTATGCGTAAACCTTGGTCTTGTATGCCACGGCTGCTGCCTTGTGTGCACGACCGCGATTGTCGATGTCGTATTCCTCAAACTTGGGCAGGTACTTGATGGCATTGTCGAGGTCTTCGATGATAAGCTTGTAGTTGTCCACTACAGACGCCTGCTGCTTGGGGATGGAGTTGTCGTATCCGCCGGGATAGTCCTCATAGCGTGTGAATGGCACACCCTGCTTGTCTGTGCCGTAACGGTAAGCCACGTAGAAATGGCTGAAGGCACGCATGAAGTAAGCCTCGCCGAGAGAACGCTTCTCCACATTGGTGAGCGCCTTTGACGATTCCTTCTTCAGAAGCTGGTCGACCACCCAGTTGGAGCGCGACACTATGTTCATCAGACGCTCGTAAGTGCCCTTCAGTGGACTCTCCTCGCCGGTGTACTGGAATGTTGCGAGAGTGTTGTAGTTGCGGGTACGTCCCCAAACGATGTCGCATGCGCCACCCTGCTCCCAGAACATTTCGCGACCGAACAGTCCCTCCTGATGGATGGGGGCATAGAGAGCGTCCACGGCGTCAATGGCCTGGTCGTCATTAGTGAAATATAACGTCGTGGTAGGGTCGCCTTCCTTCTGTACGTCGAGGAAATCGCTACACGAACTAAGCAGTGCCGCAGAAAGCACGGCAGTCAATAAATATTTTGCTTTCATAGATATTGCTTTTTGTAGGATTAGTAAGTAAGTTTCACGCCGAATGAGAAAGTACGTGCCACCGGATACTTCATAGCGTCCCATCCGCCACACTCGGGATCGATGCCCGTATAGTCGGTGATGGTGAAGAGATTCTCACCGCTGACGTAAACGCTGAGGCGGCTGCTGCGGCTGTTAAGGTGAGCGCACTTGCGGAGAAGATTGGTGAGGTCGTAGCTTACGGTCACGTTCTTCAGACGCAGGTAAGAAGCGTTCTCCAAGTACCAGTCAGAAGCTGTAGAGAAGTTTCCGTTAGGATCGTTCTTCGAGAGGCGCGGAATGTCAGAGCCGCGGTTGGTCTCGCTCCAAGCGTCGAGGATGCGCGAGTCGCGGTTGAAGTTGCCCTCAACGTCAGAGAGAGTCATACACTTAGCCACGTTCATGGCCTTGGCACCTGCCACACCCTGAAGCATTGCAGAGAACGAAAGATCCTTCCATGTGAAGCCGCCTGAGAGCGAGAAGGTGTACTTCGGAGTGGCAGAGCCACAGTACTGGCGGTCGTCATCGGTGATCTTGCCGTCGCCGTTCTTGTCGATGAACTTCAGGTCGCCAGCCTTTGCGTTGGGCTGGATGCGGTTGCCGTCCTTGTCGACGTATGCAGCTGCTTCTGCGTCGCTCTGGAAGATGCCTGCGTTCTTGATAAGATAGAAGGATCCGAGGGGCTGACCCTCTGCGTCCTGATAGCAGTAAGGAATGATGCGGAACGAGCCGTCGCCGGTCCATACGCCCTTGTTGCCTTCAGCGTCCTTCACGCCTATGTCGCTAACCCAGTTCTTCAGCCAAGAGAAGTTGCCGCTTACGAAGTATGACCAGTCCTTGTTGATGCGGTCGTTCCAGTTAATGGATGCCTCGAAGCCACGGTTGCGGACCTCGCCCTGATTGACGAGCATGGCGTCCAGGCCGATAGAGCTGGGCCAGTTCATCGACTGTGTCTGGATGAGGTCGAAGGTACGCTTCTCGTACCAGTCGAATTGCATAGCCAAGCGGTCGTTGAACATGTTGATGTCAAGACCAAGGTCGAACTGCTCAGATGTCTCCCAAGTAAGGTTGTTGTTGAGAGCTATGGAGTTATAGATGAACGTATCCCACAACTTGTTTTTCTCGACACCGTACTGTGCCTGCTCCTGCCATGAGTTCTTTGAGAGCAGAGCCGAGCGATAGTTGTAGCCGATGGAACCGAGGTTGCCCACACGACCCCAAGAAGCGCGGAGCTTCAAGAGCGATACTACGTCATTCTTCGGGAAGAACGATTCGTTGGAGATCTTCCAACCTGCTGTGACAGCGGGGAAGTCGCCGTGGTTCTTTGTCTTGGGCAGACGGCCGGCATAGTCGCGGCGCCAGGAAGCGGTGAGGAAGTAGCGGTCGTCATAAGAGTAAGCCAAGCGGCCGATGAGCGAGACGTTGGCGTCAGGACCGGTGAGATAGTCCTTGGCAGATACTGATCCGGCGTAAGCGAGATACTGCAGGTAAGCCGACTCGTCAGCGAATGTCTTGCCGTTTACCTCGAAGCCGCGCACGTTGTAGTGGTCGGCGGTGGTGGAGAAGAGTGCGCCCACGGTGTGCTTGCCGAAGGTGTTGTCATAAGTAAGCGTGTTCTCCGTCTTCCACTGGTCGGTGCGGTATGTGCTCTCGTCAAGAGAGTTGGCACCGTCAGGCTTGCCCACCTCGTCGCGACGCGGTGAGAACTGCTTGTAGTAGTTGGTCTGGAGATTGTATGTGAAGCGGCTCACAAACTTAAGTCCAGGAATGACGTTGCCGATTTCCAACGATGTGGTAGACCATGCGTCGTTGGTGCGGTTGAAGATATTCTTAGATGAGAGAGTGTTTATCGGGTTGACAGCATCGCCGTGGATGTCAGCGAAGTTAGATCCGTACTTGGCTATGTAGGCAGGATCCTCAGTTGTGGTGCCTCCGAATCCGCTCTGTGTGAACGGGCTGTACACGGTGGCGCTGGCAGGCATGTAGATGGCGGAGAGGATAGGTCCGGTGTAGCCCTCGTTGGTGGCTGTGGTGCGGTTCTCCGTGTTCTTCCATACGAAGTCTTCGCTGATGGATACCCACTTGTTGAGCTGGTACTTGCCGGTGTAGTGGAGGGCGAGGTTCTTGTTGAAAGTGTAGCGCATGATACCCTCATCGTTGTCATAAGCGAATGAGAGGCGGTTGGTGGATGTCTCGTTGCCGGTGCTGAGCGCTACGTTGTGGCGCTGATAGAAGGCGGTGCGGAACACCTCGTCCATCCAGTTGGTGCGTGTGGTGCCCACCCACGGGTTCTTCGTAACGTCCCAACCAGTGGGCAGATTCATTCCTGCACTGGCATACGAGCGCTTGCGCATCTCTATCTCCTGCTCAGCGTTGAGCGGAGTGGGGAGGTTCATGGCGTTGCGGATGCCCACCATGCCGTCGTACGAGATGGATGTCTGGCCCTTCTTGGCCTTCTTTGTGGTCACGAGCACTACGCCGCCCGCTCCAGACTGTGCACCGTAGATGGCAGCCGAAGCGGCGTCCTTGAGCACTACGATAGACTCGATGTCGTTAAGTGAAGCGATGGGAGCGCCGGACACTCCGTCAACCACCCACAGCACGTTGTCGCCGTTCTGCGAGCCTTGGCCACGGATTACGATATTGGGATTGGCAGTAGGGTCGCCGCCGTCAGCTGTGACGGTCACACCGGCAAGCTGTCCCTGTAGCATGCCCTCTGTAGAGGTGACAGGGCGTACGGCCAGTTCGTCAACGTTGCTGACAACGCCAATTGCAGCCGAAAGGTCCTTCTTCTTCGTGGCTGTGCCATAACCGATGGCAACCACCTCGTTCAGCATTTTGCTGTCCTCACGGAGTGTGATGTTAAAGTCCTTGGCGTTCTGAATGGCCTTGAACGTCTCAGGCAGATATCCGATGTATGATACCTCTACGCTTGCTCCCGGCTTCACCTGCATGGCGAAGCGTCCGTCTACGTCGGTGATGGTTCCGGCCTTGCCGCCTACCATCTTCACAGATGCTCCGATGACGGGTTCGCCATTGGCATCCTTTACGACACCCTTGATGGTTATGCTTCCATACTGTTGCATAAGCACCTCAGGACTTTTCTTGTAGGCAGTGCTTGCATAAGCCGAGGAGGAAAATGATAGCATGGAACATGCGGCGGCTCCGAAGAAGCCCCACATCCAATTCTGTTTAGAAAAACCTTTTCCCATGTTTCTTGATTTAAGTTATAAAAAATATGATGTAGTTTTCTTGATATTTTGTTTTTAGTATGGTATGGTTAGGTACATCCACACGGTGCAAATGTAGTGATAATGTTCCGATTATCCAATGATTTGTTCTGATATTTCGGTTTGCACGCCTTTTTTATACTAATCGTAATGTTTATGAAATGTAAACTGGGGATAGCAGAAATACTAATGTAATGTAAAAAAATGAATGTTAACTTTGTAGTGACAAATTAATATGTTAACTTTGCACTTAGTAAAAAAACGATATATATAAACGTTTTATAAAAACTATTTTTTATACAATTATGGTAAACTACAAAGAATTGGGCTTGGTGAACACTCGTGATATGTTCGCAAGAGCCATCAAGGGTGGTTATGCTATCCCTGCATTCAACTTCAACAACCTCGAGCAGCTCCAGGCCATCATCAAGGCTTCTTCAGAGCTCAAGTCGCCGGTTATCCTTCAGGTTTCTAAGGGTGCCCGCAACTACGCTAACGAGACTCTTCTCCGCTACATGGCAGAGGGTGCCGTTGAGTATGCTAAGGAGCTTGGCTGCAAGCATCCTGAGATCGTTCTTCACCTTGACCACGGTGACAGCTTCGAGCTTTGCAAGAGCTGTGTAGACCTCGGCTTCTCTTCAGTAATGATCGACGGTTCTGCTCTTCCTTACGAGGAGAACATCGCTCTTACAAAGAAGGTTGTAGACTACGCTCATCAGTTCGACGTAACTGTAGAGGGTGAGCTCGGTGTATTGGCAGGTGTTGAGGACGAGGTTTCTTCAGACGTATGCCACTATACAAAGCCTGAGGAGGTTATCGACTTCACAAGCCGCACAGGTGTTGACTCACTCGCTATCTCTATCGGTACTTCTCACGGTGCTTACAAGTTCACACCGGAGCAGTGCACACGCGACCCGAAGACTGGCAAGCTCGTTCCTCCTCCATTGGCATTCGACGTCCTCGACGAGATCATGGAGAAGCTCCCTGGATTCCCAATCGTTCTCCACGGTTCTTCTTCAGTTCCCCAGGAGTATGTTGACATGATCAACGAGTTCGGTGGCAAGTTGCCCGACGCTGTTGGTATTCCTGAGGAGCAGCTCCGCAAGGCTTCTAAGAGCGCTGTTTGCAAGATCAACATCGACTCTGACTCACGTCTCGCATTCACCGCTGCTGTTCGTAAGGTATTCCACGACAAACCAGGTGAGTTCGACCCGCGTAAGTACTGCGGTCCCGCTCGCGACCTCATGGAGCAGATGTACAAGCACAAGATCATTGACGTGCTCGGCTCTGACAACAAGCTCGCTCAGCTCGACTAATCGAGTGGCTTGACCAAGCAACAAAACTAACAACGCGCCCAGAATCCGAAAGGTTCTGGGCGCGTTTGCTGTTTATAGGAATGTAAGCAAGGTCTATTTGGGAATATGCCATATTCTCCTCGTTTTGCATTGTAATATAAATTACAGTTTATTTAGTTGAGAGTTGAGAGTTATGATATGTATGATAGTTAATATATTGATTATTATACACTTAATAAGGTAATCATCACTCTCAAATTTCAACTCTCAACTCTCAACTTCGTTAGATAAATTCCTGTTTACCCATTCCTTTAACGTAAACAAAAAAAAGAGATTGCTCGGTGAGGATGTATAACCCTCAACTGAGCAATCTCTTGTTATTTTAGTAATGATAAGTGTTCTGTCTGAACATTGCAGTTCTGTCTGAGAACCCTAACGACACCTTACTTGATGTTCATAATCTGTGTTGCGTTGGGATCGTCAGGACGAATCTCAAGAAGCTTGGCAGCCCAGTGCTTAGCCTCTGTCTTCTTGTCGTTCTGGATATAGTGAACGGCGAGGTAAGTGTAAGCTGTGGCGAGCTTGTTAACATCAGAATCGGTCTTGTCTGCCTTTGCCTCTACCAGCTCGGCGAGCTTCTTGTAGTAGGGGAGAGCGAGACCAGCCTTTACGTCCGGGTTGATGAGGTGATAAACAGTAGCCTGCTTGTTGACAGCGTAGATGGCAGCATAGTCAAACTTCTCAGCAATCTTGCCGTACATGTCGGCAGCGTTCTTGTAAGCAGCGTCCTTGGCTGCGTCTGTTGTAGCTGCTTCAGCCTGCTCCAAATAGATGTCTGCGAAGCTGTCGTAGTCCTTGTATGTGATTTCGTCACCCATAACCTCAAGATACTTGTTGTAAGCGGCTACAGCCTCAGGGAACTGCTTGCTCTTTGAGTAAGCCATTGCGATGAGCTTGTTCACTTCCTTGTTCTCAGGGTCAACCTCTGAAATCTTCTTGTAAGCGTCGACAGCTGCCTGTGTGTCACCAGTGTTGATGAGAGCGTCAGCATAGTAGCTGTAGTCTGCAGAGGTGTACTTGATGGTGTCAGTAGCGGCGAAGAGATTCTTGCCGTATGTCACTGCCTCTGCATACTTCTTCTGCTTGTCAGCTGCGAAGAGACCGATACGGTTGAATGAGCTGTACTGCGGATACTTGTGGATACCTGCGTCTGCGAGGTTCTGAGCCTTCTCAAACTCGTCGAGTACGTATGCTGTAGAAGCATAGTCGAAGAGGATGTAGTCCTCAAGAGTAGAAGGATCCTGCACCTTGTTGTAATAGTTCATTGCTGACTTCAACTGGTTGTTTGAAGAGTACATATAACCAGCAGCTGCATCAACAGGATAGTCAGGCTTTACAGAGCGGAGCTTCTCAAGCATAGCTACTGCACCCTGCGGGTCTACCTTCTGGTAAACACGAGCGTACTTTACGTATGCAGAGGGTTCCTGCGGAGCCTGCTGTGTGGCCATCTCATAGTAAGATGCTGCTTCACCACCGTTGTCCTCTGCTGAGGCAATGTCGCCGCGGAGGATATAGCCAGCTGCGTCGTTCTTGCCGAACTTCATAGCCATGTCGGCGTAAACCTTAGCCTGCTCATAATTCTTGGCTGTGAGGAAAGCGCGTCCGAGACCTGCAAGAGCTTCTGCGTTCTTCTTGTTGGCCTTCATGAAGTCCTTCACCTGAGCCTTTGTGGCGTTGACGTCACCCTTGGCGTCTACTACTACTTTTGTGATGGCTGTTACCTGTGACTTAACGTCCTGTGCCATTGACGGAGCTGAGATGCTGAGCATCATGGCTCCTGCTACGAGATATTGTATTGTTTTCATAATTCCTTTTTCTTTTTAAGAATGTTCTACATTTAGTTTTGCTGTTCTCTTGTATTGCCGCTTCTTTCCTTTTGTGCATTGACGTAAGGAATGTGTTATAGTTTAAACGCCGATTGCGCGAAACTATTGTGTATATGTAGAATTTTACCTTTGTTTAACTTCTGTCAGCACCTTTTTGCTTAATTGCTGACGTTCACGTCCCTGATGGTTATCTCTCCTCTTGTAGGCAGCAGACCAGACTTGAAGATGATGAGCTGACCGCGTGGCGACTCAATGAAGTGGGCGAATCCCCAGGGAAGTCCTCTTCTGCCGTCATTGAGCAGGGCGTAGATGGTGCGCACGAACGGATAGCGTCCGTTGAGGAGCCATGCCTGATAAGGCTTCCATGAGTTCATCGGTGTTGCTACATCAAGCTTTGATACCGACATTACTGTTATGGCTTTGTTCCACGTAGTGTTGGTGGTGTCGCGCTTGTCGTTCAGCCAGTTCGATCCGATGATGCCTATGGCGTTCGGAGTGCGTGCCACGTAGTCAATAACGTCTTTTGAATTCTTGGCTGCGAAGATATTAGGATTGTCGATGGTCTTGCCACCGAGTATTGAGTCTACGCAATAGCTGACAGCGCTTGAACGCTTGTTATCGAAGCAAACCCAAATCTCGCCCAGCTTCGAACCTTTGTTCACCTGGTTCCAGTTTGTTACCTGTCCTGTGAGGATTCGCTTAACGTCCTTGACGGTAATGCATGAGTCGAGGTTGTGGTTATTGCATATCAGCGCCATACCATCGTATGCGAGAGGCACAGCCTCAGGTATCTGGTTGAGGCCCTTCAGATAGGCTTTCTCCTTCTCTGTGAAGTTGCGTGCTGCGATGGTCAGCCATACCTTGTTCTTGAGCAAGAGGTTTACGCCGTCTACTTCGGGGATGTAGTCGGGCACTAATTTGGTGTTAGGATATAATGCCTCGTACACTTCTTTCTGCTCTTCGATGATGGGGCTGAAGCTTTCGTCGCAAGCGAATGTTATCTTACCGGACGTTGTTGTGTCTGTACGTCCGTCCTTGTTTGGCTTCTTCTGTGTGCATGCCGCCATGAGTACAACCATGATGGCGACAGTCATTATATATATTGTATTTGCTATTCTTTTCATATCCATGTTGTTTGTGCCGATTAATGAGTTGCTTTTCTAATCTCTTGGTGATATACTTTACTTCTCAAATCGCATCGGCGTTTTACTGTTTATCTCAGGGTGTTTGTTGTTTTTGGTTTAAATCGAGCCACCCTTGCGGCTTCCTCAGCAAAGCCGTGGAAGCCACAAGGGTGGCTATTCGCATTCCAATCCTACATGTTTCGGTAAGATTTTGTAGTGTTCATTTCAAATTGTGGTTGTAAGCCTTTATGTTTCAGGCTGCATTACTGCAGACGGAACGATACAGGAACCTGATACTTAACGCGAACGGCAGAACCGTTCTGCTTACCAGGATTCCACCTTGGCATGCTCTTCACCACGCGCATAGCCTCACGGTCGAGTGACGGGTCAACGCCACGGAGGATTTTTACGTCAGTGATAGAACCGTCACGCTCTACGACGAAGCCCACAACGACACGACCCTGCACGCCGTTCTCAGCAGCAACAGTCGGGTAGTGGATGTTGTCGCGGAGGTAACCCATAAGAGCTCCGTCGCCGCCAGGATACATAGGCATCTGCTCTACTACGGTGAAGATCTTAGTCTCCTCAACCACGTGCTTCGGAGGCTCCGGAGCAGCGATATCTTCCTTAGCCTTGAGCACAGCGCCACCTACCTCGTCGTTACCCTCAACAGTGAAGGCGCCGACAGCCTTGTCGCTCTTCTGTACCTCATCGAGCTTGATCTCGTCCTCTTCCTTCACCTCGCTATCCTTCTTGATGACAGGAGCGGTGAACTTAACAGAAGACTTAACCTGCTCAACAACCTTTTCAGGCTCTTGCTTGATGATTTCCTTCTTCTCAACCTTGGCTTCCTTCTTCTCTGTGTTCAGCTTGGCAAGCTCAACGGCCTGAGTGTTCTCGACCTTCTTGTTTGCCTCTGCCATTTTCTGAAGTTGGAGTCCGAGATAGAGGAGTGCTGCAGCAAGGCCTACGATGATTAACGCCCAAACATTACGCTTGGCAGTGCCTTTGCGCAACTTATAGGCTCCATATGCCTGGTTTCTGCCCTCGAATACAAGGTCAGTCCATTCATTGGATATCAAATCTATTTTTGACATTTCTTAGTCCTTTCTTTAATTAATAGTCATTTACTTGATACCTTTTGAGGCAAGGAGCTTAGCGTCCTGCTCATTGATCTTGTCAATGACGTATGTACCAATACTGCAGATAGTCATCTCGTCCAAAGCATCCACCATGTTCTTGTAAGATGCCTCGTCTGTACACTTGATAATGATGGTCATTGTCGGCACCTTGCCTGTCTCAAGCTCACCCTTCTTGATCTTAGTCAGAGCAGCGTCATACACTTCCTCTGGATAAGCAGCGGGGTTAGCGAGCTTCTTCTTGTCAAGAGCGTCCTTTGCCATCATGATATCCTTAACAGGCTGCGAGCCGTCCTCTGTGATGTGGTTGAAGAGCACCGAGCGGATACCCTTCTGGCCCCATGATGTTTCCTTCAGACAGTTAGGGTCATCATACTTAGGCAAGCCATCCACGTGATAGATCTTGTCGTTACCACACACATAAATAGTGACGGTCTGTGATGCCTTAGCAGCGTTACGATCCTTATCAGAGATATTCTCGTCGTTAGAAGGCATGGTAAGGTTCATAGTCTGAGGCTTAGCCAAAGATGTACAGAGCATGAAGAACGTGATAAGAAGCATCATCATGTCCACCATAGGCGTGAAGTCCACGCGGGTCTGCATCTTTTTCTGTCTGCTTGCTTTTTTCTTTGCCATGTCTTAGTCCTCCGATTTTGATTTAAGCGCGGTAATGAGATAGTAACGGTTCTCGCTCATGTCCTGGAGCTCCGACATCATCTTCTTGATGACCTTGTACGGAGTGCCTGCGTCCGCCTTGATGGCGAGCTTCATATCCGAGCCGTTGTTATCGCGAGCCATCTTTATCCAATCCTGGAACTGGCTCATCTTACCGTCCACGCTATCAGTGGGGATACCCTTTGTAGCCTGGAATTCATTCAATCTGTCTTCCTGGTTCAGAGCGGATGCGAGATCCTGCATATTGACACCGATAGTGGCAGCACCCTGAGCAGTTTCAAACTGCTTCTTGGTGAGCTGTACACCGTACTGGTCAGCCATGCCCTGAACGAGCTCGCCCATTCTTCGAGGATTGTCCATACCTACGAAGATTCGGCCGTCCTTGTCGCAGAGCACTGTCAAGACATTTGACTCCGGCACCTTGATTTCAGATACCGAACCCGGAGTAACGACCTTCACTGCCTCGTTCTTCACGAATGTTGATGTCAACATGAAGAATGTCAGCAAGAGGACCATCACGTCCGACATAGGAGTCATGTCTATCCAGACGTCCGCTTTCTTAACTTTTACTTTACCCATAATGATAAATGTTTTAAAGGGTTAGTAAAATTAAGCCTCGTCTGCGTGGTTTGCTTCGTATGTCTTAGCAATAGTGTAACCTACTTCGTCAAGAGCGTATGTCAGCTTATCGATCTTGTTTGAATAGTAGTTATATGATACTACGGCTACCCATGATGTCAAAATACCAGATGCGGTATTAACAAGGGCCTCAGAGATACCTTCTGAAAGCTGGAGAGAGTCACCACCACCACCTGAAGCAAGAGCGGCGAATGAACGGATCATACCAACCACAGTACCGAAAAGAGCGGTAAGAGTACCGAGTGTAACGATAGTAGCGACGATAGGCATGTTCATCTGGAGAGTAGGCATCTCGAGCTGAGTAGCCTCCTCGTGAGCCTGCTGAATCTTAGCCACCTTCTGTGCACGCTTGAGGTTAGGAGTGTGCTCCATCTCGTTGTAAGCAGCGATAGAAGCGCCTACTACGTTAGCAACGCTACCCTGCTGCTTGTCGCAGAGCTGCTGAGCCTTAGCCATATCACCAGCTGTGATGGCCTGCTTTACGTTGATGACGAACTTGCCGAGTGAGCTCTTACCGAAAGCTGTACGGAGAGCGAAGAAGCGCTCGATAGAGAGAGCGATTACAGAGAAGAGAAGTGTGATGATCACAGGAACGACAACACCACCTTTGTAGACTGTACCCATGAGGTTACCGTCCTTAACCGGCTGTGTCGGATCACCGTTTACGAAGTGCTCAGGAGCACCGAGGATGTACTTGAAGAAAAGCACTGCGAGTACAAAACATACAAGGATGATAAAGAACGCATTTTTAACACCCTGGAATCCCGAAGACTTCTTCTTCGGATTCACTTTAGCTTGTGTAGTTGCCATAATTGTTTTTAGAATTTAATAAGTTATTAATGGTTATAAAAATTTATCCTTTTGTTTGGGTTTTTATTAACTTGTTGGTTTTTAAGCTATTTCACTCCATTCCTTTACGCGCAGACGGCGGCTCGTTTCCGCGCCGCTGCTGTTTGTAGAAGTATGGTTTCTATCGATTATGGAATTGATGTTACTGTTTTTGCCACTTGAGCATCGCAAAGTTAGCAATTATTACCAAATAATCGTGTTAATAGCCGTCTTTTAACATATTTTTATTTCAGCTTTGCCAGCGTTTCCTTTATGCGTCGCATCGCCTCGCGGATGTTGTCGTCGCTTGTGGCGTAGCTCATGCGGAAGCATTCAGGGTCGCCGAAGGCATCTCCGCCCACTGTCGCTACGTGTCCTTCTTCGAGGAGGAACATTGCGAGGTCTGTTGACGTCTCTATCTTTCTGCCCTCGTAGCTCTTTCCGTAGAAGCTTGAGCACTTGGGGAAAAGATAGAAGGCTCCCTGCGGGCAGTTGACTTCCAGTCCCGGGATTTCCTTGGCGAGGCTTACGATGAGGTCACGTCTGCGCTCGAATGCCTTACGCATTGTCTCGACGCATTCCTGTGATGTGGTGTATGCTGCCTCTGCTGCTTTCTGGCTTACTGAGCACGGTCCGCTGGTGTACTGTCCCTGGAGCTTGTTGCATCCCTTGACAATCCATTCCGGTGCGGCGATGAATCCGATGCGCCATCCTGTCATGGCGTATGCCTTTGACACGCCGTTGACGATGATGGAGCGTTCCTTCATGCCGGGGAACTGTGCTATGCTTTCGTGGTGTCCCACGTAATTGATGTGCTCATATATCTCGTCGGCGAGGACGTAGAGTCCTTCATGACGCTTTATCACTTCTGCGAGTGCTTCCAGCTCCTCCTTTGAGTAGACGCTGCCGGTAGGGTTGCTCGGCGAGCAGAGGATGAGCATTCTTGTCTTCGGTGTGATGGCAGCTTCCAGCTGTTCGGGTGTCATCTTGAAGTCCTGGTCGAAACCAGCGTTCACGATGACGGGTGTTCCTCCTGCGAGTTTCACCATCTGCGGATAGCTTACCCAATACGGTGCCGGTATTATCACTTCCTCTCCGTCATTTACGAGAGCCATAACTGTGTTGCAGACGCTCTGTTTGGCTCCGTTCGACACGAGAATCTCGGACATGCTGTAGTCGAGTCCGTTCTCGTTCTTGAGCTTGGCTACGATGGCCTTGCGGAGTTCAGGATAACCTGGCACGGGAGAGTAGCGCGAGAAGTTGTCTTCGATAGCTTTCTTCGCGGCTTCCTTGATGTGATCAGGGGTGTTAAAGTCGGGTTCTCCTACACTTAAGTTTATAACATCTACGCCTTGTGCCTTCATCTCGCTGCTCTTCTGCGACATTGCGAGTGTGGCTGATGGGGCAAGACGATTGAGGCGATTGGATAATTCTGCCATGTTTTTGAATAGTATTTGTTATAATTTCTTGCAAAATTAAGTATAAAAAATGAGTTTTGCGAAGAAATTTTAGTCGAATTGGTAGACAGGGGATAAAAAACTTTAAAAAAGGGTGATAGCCTTGGTGTTTCGGTTAAAGTAATGCACTATATATACAAAACGGGGGGGTAAATCTCACGACCTGCCCCCCGCTATAAAAATACGATAAGATTTTGATTTTAATATCTAGTTGATAAGCTAAATATTCTGCTTTGCCACCTTTTTATTTAAGGTGGAGTGTGTGACCCATACGGTCGCGTTTAGTGCGAAGATAGCGCTCGTTGTACTCATTGGGCACCACTTCTATAGGCACGTTCTCCACAATCTCGAGTCCGTAAGCCTCCAGGCCGACACGCTTTGTGGGGTTGTTGGTCAGCAGACGCATTTTGTGTACGCCGAGATGACGAAGCATCTGCGCTCCGCAGCCGTAGTCGCGCTCGTCGGGCTTGAATCCGAGGTGCACGTTGGCGTCCACGGTGTCGTAGCCTTCTTCCTGCAGCTTGTAAGCCTCAATCTTGTTCATCAGTCCGATGCCGCGGCCTTCCTGCTGCATGTAGATGACGACGCCCTTGCCTTCCTTCTCGATCATCTCCATTGCCTTGTGGAGCTGCTGTCCGCAGTCGCAGCGCTTCGATCCGAGGATGTCGCCTGTGGCGCATGACGAATGTACGCGGACGAGGATAGGTTCGTCCTCGTGCCATTCTCCCTTTACGAGAGCCATGTGCTCCAGTCCTGTGCTTCGCTGGCGGAACGGGATAAGGCGGAAGTGTCCCCATTCTGTGGGCATGTCCACTTCTTCTCCCACCTCTATAATAGATTCCTTCTTCAGGCGGTAGGCGATGAGGTCCTTGATGGTGATGATTTTCATTCCCCATTCCTTTGCCTTTATCTGGAGGTCCGGCATGCGTGCCATTGTTCCGTCGTCGTTCATGATTTCCATGAGTGCTCCTGCGGGCTGCAGTCCTGCGAGGCGGCAGAGGTCGATGGTTGCCTCTGTGTGTCCGCTGCGTCTGAGCACGCCGTTGTCCTGTGCGTAGAGCGGATTGATGTGTCCCGGTCGTCCGAATGTCTTGGGAGTGGATGCGGGGTCGGCGAGAGCCTTGATGGTTTCGGCGCGGTCGTGTATTGACACGCCTGTGGTGCATCCCTCGAGCTTGTCCACGGTAATGGTGAACGGAGTGCCGAGCATGCTGGTGTTGTCGCTTACCTGATGGGGGAGGTCAAGCTCCTCGCATCTGGAGAGCGTGATAGGCACGCAGAGCACGCCTCGTGCGTTCTTGAGCATGAAATTCACTTTCTCGGGTGTGATCTTCTCGGCTGCGATGATGAGGTCGCCCTCGTTCTCGCGGTCTTCATCGTCCACGACGATTACGAATTTTCCTTCCTTGAAGTCCTTCACTGCATCTTCGATGCTGCTTAGCTTGAATTCTTCCATATCAGTTATGTTGTTTTTTTTTTATTTATTTGTTTTTAGCGAGTATTATTCTTATTCTGTCTGTTATTATCTGGTTCTCCTGCTTCACTCTCTGCAGGTCTTTCCACAGTCTCAGGCGGAATCGCCACATACGCAGGTAGAGCACGAAGCCCACGGGTATTATAGCTGCCGAAACGATGTTCATCCATTTGCGTTCGAAGGGGCGTGTATGGGCCTTTACAGACATCATCGGGTAGGCGCTCAGATGATTGACGATGGTGCGGTCGCGTGAGTTGCTGAGGTCTTCTATTACGGCTTCCAGTTCCTCGTTGATGTTCTCGATGAGGTGGTCAGGCTCGTACTTGAAGAACACCTTCACCCAGTTGGGTGCGTGCTTCAGCTTGTGCGTAGCCGAGTATTCGGTTATTCTCTCCGTTATGGCGTCCAGTCGTCTGAGGTCGTCAGCGTATGCCGGGTCGTTTATTATGACTTCCTTGCGGTAGACGGGTCGCTTGACGCGCAGTCCGAGCAGTCGTCTCATGATGTCCACGTAGGCGTCCATGTTGAACACCACGGAGTCTTTGTTGGCTTTATACGTGAAGAACACTGCCATCGGTATGAGCACTGCCGGTGCAAGTCCCTTTCCGAACCATATAGCCCACATGCCGCGCTTGGCCATCTGGTATCCCGAGTTGTCGAGGATGTAGTAGAGGATGAACACCAGCACGGATATCAATACCGGCAGACCAAGTCCTCCCTTTCGGATGATGGCTCCGAGCGGAGCGCCGATGAAGAAGAAGATGATGCATGAGAGCGCCAGTGTTATCTTCGCCACCCATTCTATCTTGTGCAGTCTTATCAGCTTGTCGCCGTCAGTGGTTATCATCGCCTTGAAGCTGAGGTCGGACATCTTCGACTGTGCTTTCTGTACGGCGATGCTTGTGGCAGACCGCTGCTGGTCGAGCGACAGCTTGGCGAAGGCCGAGTCGACGTCATACTTGTCGGTTGCTGCAAGCTTCATTGCCCGCAGCGAGTCGGTCTTCGACACCATCGGCAGGGCATACGCCATGCGCTTGTCGTCGTTATAGTATGCTCGTCCTATGCTGTCATACGTCTCCTTTATGGAGTCCATGTCGTGCGTTATCTTCGAGAAGCTCTTTCCTCTTGCGTCGTTCGACATTGACGATGCGTCGTTGATGTTGAAGTCGCCGTCATAGTCGAGCAGTATTCGCTTTGACGTGAACGACTCGCGACGGTAGGGCACGGCGGCGCTTCCTGCGAGTTCCTGCGACTGCATGTTCTCAAACCACTCGCCGCTCCATAGCGTCATGAGCAGGTGCTTCTTCTCTGCTGTCGCCTGCAGCATGCCTGAGTCGGCAAGGATGATGGCCTGGTCTTCGTACGATCCTGTCATGCGGTAAATCATGATGGAGTAGAGCTTGCCCGACTGCATGTCCTTGTGGTGGACGTATATATTCGAGTTGGGTATGCCGTCGTAGAAGATGCCTTCCGGTATTTCGAGCTCCGGGCTTTTCTGCTTCATTGACAAGAGCATGAGCGAGAGCTGTCTTTGTGCGTGGGGTCCGATGGAATTCTGGAAGTAGAGCGATGCGAGGAATGTCAGCAGGGTTATGACAATCAGCGACCGGAAAGCCTGCATCAGTGATATTCCCGCTGCCTTTATTGCCGTCAGCTCCGAGCTTTCACCCATGTTTCCGAAGGTGATGAGCGACGAAAGGAGGATGGCGAGCGGCAGTGCCTGCGGCACGAGCATCAGTCCCATATACCAGAAAAATTCCGCGAGGACGTCCATTGACAGGCCCTTGCCAATGAGTTCGTCAATATATCGCCACAGGAACTGCATCATCAGCACGAACTGGCAGATGAAGAAGGTTCCTATGAACAGGAGTCCGAACTGCTTGGCTATGAAAATATCTAATTTCTTTATGCGGAACATTACGTTTTGTTTTTACCTTATTATATATAGGCGTATGCGCGATGTCATATTATATTGTATTGCAAAATTAGCATAAATAATTTACATACATCCAAGAAAGTCGTTAATTTCTTGCGTATATGCCTAAAATATGGTATAAGTAGCGGTTCGTCCGTCTGCTTTGTGGTGTCATGGAGTCAGACTCCGCACGAATGGTAGAGGCGCTTGAAGTTGTGCTTCCATGCATCTCGGAGCCATTCCATGTCGTCCTCGTCCGTGAAGTCCGTTATATATAATGTATACTGTTGTGTCATCTGGCTTCGCTCCATTCTTATCTCGACGTACGACGTGTCGTCTTCGTCGTCCCATCTCCACACGAATCGCTTAAACTTGTCTATCGTTATCACCGTGGCGCATCTTGTTTCGTGATGGCGCCAGTCGTCGCCCCATCCGAATTTGGCCTTGTCGCCGTCAATCTGTACGGAGTCGGCAAGCCATTTCTCCAGTCCGGCAGCAGTTCCGATGAGTTGCCAGATGATATTTCGTGATGTGGAGTTAAGGGTGTGCTCTATCTCGATTCTTGATTTTCCCATTGTGATAGATCGTTTTTTGTTGTTTGCGTAGTGATTTTAGGGGTGCGGAGTCTCTTTTTTCTGCAAAAATACACTTTTTTATCCGAAATATGAATTTTTTCTGCCAAAAGTTTTGGAGGTTAACAAAAATGTATTACCTTTGCACCCGCAATCAAACGATGGCGGGATAGCTCAGCTGGTTAGAGCGCATGATTCATAATCATGAGGTCCCCAGTTCAATCCTGGGTCCCGCTACGATTCTCAGAGGCTTACAGTTTATACTGTGAGCCTTTTTTCATTTTCTCATGTTCCGTCCCTTTCGTGGTGTTTGCAGGTTATGCAAATATCGTACAAACAGTAAAAATGTATTACAAATAAAATTTTGATTTTAGAGAGTTGTCATGCCGTTTTTGTGGTGTTTTGCCTAAGAAATGACGTCCTTGTTTTCCAATAGCGGCGCTTTGGGTGTGTAATAGCGGCACTATTGGTATGTAAAAGTGGCACTATTGGTGTGTAATAGTGGCGCTATTGCATTGCTAAAGCGGCACTTTTGCAGCCTAAACATATATGTTTGAGTCAACGGTTTGTTGCACATTTCTGCCGTGAACGTCATAACCTACTGTGTGTGAGCGCCGTGGGATTGCACGCTCAAAACTCAAGAATTTCGCACCGAAGATTTCTTTGTGCGCTCAGCTCGCAGTATTGAGCGTTTGAAAGGCAAATATTGTGCATGTGTGTAGCTCAAATCTGCCACAAGTGGCGGTGGTTCAGTTACGTATGTCAACAAATTTGGTTAAATCAGTAGTTTTTTGAATTTTTATAATAATAATGTCATTGGTTTTTACTAACTTTGCAGTTCAAAGGATAGCTTTAGGCTTTATCCAGGCTCTATAAGAACATAAATTTTACGACAACAAAAAAATGGCTGGTACAAAAAAAATCAAGACCGCGCTTATCTCGGTTTTCCACAAGGATGGTCTCGACGAGCTTCTCAAGAAGCTGAACGAAGAAGGTGTGAAGTTTCTTTCAACAGGCGGCACTCAAACATTCATTGAGTCACTCGGCTACGAGTGTCAGGCAGTGGAGAGCGTCACCTCTTATCCCTCAATTCTCGGCGGACGCGTAAAGACGCTCCATCCCCGCATTTTCGGTGGCATCCTCGCTCGTCGCGACAACGAAGGCGACCAGCAGCAGATGGCAGAATATGCCATCCCTGAAATCGACCTCGTAATCGTCGACCTCTATCCCTTCGAGCAGACCGTAGCAAGCGGAGCTTCTGAGGCTGATATCATCGAGAAGATCGATATAGGCGGCATCTCGCTCATCCGTGCTGGAGCCAAGAACTTCAAGGATGTGGTTATCGTGCCCAGCAAGGCAGAATACGGCGTGCTTCTCGACATCCTTAACAAGAAGGGCGCTCAGACAGACCTCGAGGACCGCAAGATGTTCGCTACTCGCGCTTTCGGCGTAAGCAGCCACTACGACACTGCCATCCACGCCTGGTTTGAGAAATAAAGAAAAAGACTGTTTCAGAAACAGATCTGTTTTTAGATAAGGATAAAGAATACTGAAAATATGGGATTTTTATCATTCGTACAAGAAATTGCGATGGACCTTGGCACTGCCAACACCATCATCATCAGCGATGACAAGATCGTCGTTGACGAGCCGTCGGTAGTGGCTCTCGACCGCCGCACCGACAAGATGATTGCCGTCGGATCGAAGGCGAAGATGATGTATGAGAAGACTCATGACAACATCCGCACCATCCGCCCTCTGCGTGACGGCGTCATCGCCGACTTTACAGCCTGCGAGCAGATGATGCGCGGACTTATCAAGATGGTCCATACAGGCAGCCGTCTCTTCTCGCCGTCGCTCCGCATGGTTATCGGCGTTCCTTCAGGTTCCACCGAGGTGGAGCTGCGCGCCGTACGCGACAGCGCCGAGCACGCTGACGGTCGTGACGTCTACCTTATCTTCGAGCCTATGGCAGCAGCCATCGGCATCGGCATCGACGTGGAAGCCCCGGAGGGCAACATGATTGTCGATATAGGTGGCGGTTCTACGGAGATTGCCGTTATCTCACTTGGCGGCATCGTATCTAACAACTCCATCCGTACCGCAGGTGACGACCTCACCGCCGACATCCAGGAGTATATGTCGCGCCAGCACAACGTGAAGGTTTCGGAGCGTATGGCAGAGCGTATCAAGATACACGTAGGTTCGGCTCTTACCGAGCTGGGCGACGAGGCTCCCGAGGACTTCATCGTACACGGTCCGAACCGCATCACGGCTCTCCCGATGGAGGTGCCCGTATGCTATCAGGAGATTGCACACTGCCTGGACAAGACAGTGGCAAAGATTGAGAACGCCGTGCTCTCCGCTTTGGAGAACACACCGCCAGAACTCTATGCCGACATCGTGAAGAACGGCATCTATCTCAGCGGTGGCGGAGCTCTCCTCCGCGGTCTCGACAAGCGTCTTACAGATAAGATCAACATTCCGTTCCACATCGCCGAGGATCCGCTCCACAGCGTTGCCAAGGGTGCGGGAGTGGCTCTGAAGAACATCGATCGCTTCTCCTTCCTTATGAGATAAGAAAAACGAAAGTAAAACAGTAAAAAAGTAAAGAGGTAAAGTTATTTTTTTACTTTTTTACTTTTTTTGCTCTTTTACTTTTTTTTACTTTTAAAACACAATGCGCAACCTATTAGATTTTCTTTCGCGCCATAACCATTGGTTCGTCTTCGTCCTGCTCGAAGTCATCAGCGCCGTGCTGCTCTTCCGCTACAACAGCTATCAGGGCAGCGTGTGGTTCTCGTCAGCCAACGCGGTGTCAGGCAAGCTCTTCGAGTGGAACTCCGCCGTGGGACAGTACTTCTCGCTCATCGACGTGAACGAACAGCTCACCCAGCGCAATATCTATCTGGAGCGTGAGGTGGAACAGCTCAGCGAGAAGCTGCGCACAGCCACACGCGACTCTTCCCTCGTAGAGAAGATGCAGAAGAACGTCATCGCCGGACTGCAGACCATTCCTGCCAAGGTGGTAAGCTCGTCGCTCGACAAGGCCAACAACTTCATCACCATAGATAAGGGCTCACTTGACGGTGTAAAGAAAGACATGGGCGTAATCTGCGGCACTGGAGTCGTGGGCATCGTCTATCTCACGTCAGACCATTATTCGGTCATCATACCGGTGCTCAGCCAGCAGTCGAGCATCAGCTGCGCCATAAAGGGAAGAGGCTATTTCGGCTACCTCAAGTGGACCGGAGGCTCGCCCGCATCTGCCTACGTGGACGACATCCCGCGTCATGCCCACTTCAAGCTGGGCGAGTATGTGGTTACGTCCGGCTATTCTTCCGTATTCCCGCCGGGCATCTTCGTCGGACGCATCAAGCATGTCTATAACTCAGAGAACGGAATGTCCTATCGTCTGAAGGTGGATCTCTCCACCGACTTCACACGTCTGCGTGACGTCTGCGTCATCAACGACACCGAAATGGACAAGAAACTCGAAATCCTTCACGCCGCCCAGGATTCCCTGAAGGCGCGTGAGTAAAGAGAAAGGCTTAAAATGAACTTGAATTTCTTCAGAAACATCGTCTTCTTCATCATACTGGTTGTCGTACAGACGCTCGTGCTCAATCATATCCGTCTCTTCGGATGTGCCACGCCGCTGCTGTACGTCTATTTCGTGCTCCCCACACGACGCGATACGCCACGCTGGCAGACACTCCTCTGGAGCTTCGCCATCGGACTTGCCGTGGACGTGTTCTCCAACACGCCGGGAGTGGGAGCGGCTTCGATGACGCTCCTCGGACTTCTCCAGCCTTACCTTCTCACTCTCTTCGTGCCCCGCGACAGCGCCGACGACCTCCGTCCGTCGTTCGCCACGCTCGGTACGTCGAAGTATGTCAGCTACACCATCTTCATGGTGCTGGTCTACTGTCTGACGTTCTTCACGCTGGAGGCGTTCAATATGTATAACATCCTGCAGTGGGCTGTCACCGTTGCGGCATGTACGGCACTCACCACGGTACTTATATTGGTAATCGAAAATCTCAGAAGACGATAATGAGCGACTACAATCTCGATAAACGGCGTTATGTGATAGGCGGCGTGGCTATTGCCATTGTCGTGGTCTATGTCATACGCCTCTTCACGCTTCAGCTTTTGAGCGACGACTATAAGAAGAACGCCGACTCGAATGCCTTTCTGAAGAAAATAGAATATCCGTCACGCGGAGCCATCTCCGACCGTAACGGCAAGCTCCTCGTATATAACCAGCCCGCCTACGACATTATGGTGATTATGAACGAGGAGAGCGGACGCATCGACACGACAGAGTTCTGCCAGGCGCTCGGCATCACCAAGGAGTTTTTCATCAAGAGGATGAACGACATCAAGGACTACTCGAAGAATCCCGGCTACTCGCGCTATACGCAGCAGATATTCATGAGCCAGCTCTCGTACGAGGAGTTCAGCCGTTTCCGCGAGAAGATGTTCCGCTTCCCCGGCTTCTACGTACAGAAGCGCAGCATCCGACAGTATCAGTATGGCTATGCGGCGCACATCCTCGGCGATGTGGCTGAGGTATCGCCGGCTGACATCGAGGACGACAGCTATTACCAGCCGGGTGACTATATCGGCAAGCTCGGTGTGGAGAAATATTACGAGAAGGAGCTGCGCGGCGAGAAAGGCGTGCAGGTGCTTCTCCGTGACGCCCGCGGACGAATACAGGGACAGTATCAGCATGGCATCTACGACCGTCGGCCGGTGGCAGGCAAAGACCTGACGCTCAGCATCGACGCCAATCTGCAGGCTCTCGGCGAGCGTCTGCTTGAGGGCAAGATGGGATCCATCGTAGCCATCGAGCCTTCCACTGGCGAGGTGCTCTGTATGGTGTCTGCGCCGAGTTACGACCCGCGCATCATGGTGGGACGTTCCAGAAGCAAGAACCACCGTCTGCTATCACGCGACGCATGGAAGCCGCTGCTCAACCGCTCCATTATGGGTATGTATCCGCCGGGATCGACGTTCAAGACCTCACAGGCGCTCACTTATATAACCGAAGGGATAGTTACGCCGTCGACGGCATTTCCCTGCCACCGCGGATTCTATTGCCGCGGACTTCACGTAGGATGCCACTCCCATTCTTCTCCAATATCCCTTGTGGAGGCCATCTCCACATCCTGCAACGCCTATTTCTGTTGGGGACTCTATTATATGATAGGCAGTCGTGCCAAGTATCACACCGTGGAGGACGCCATGAACATGTGGCGTGACTATATGGTGTCAATGGGATTCGGCTATAAGCTCGGCATCGACCTTCCCGGCGAGAAGCGTGGTATGATACCGAATGCGGAATACTATGACCGCAACTATCATGGCTCGTGGAACGGACTGACCATCGTCTCCATCTCCATCGGACAGGGCGAGGTGACGCTGACGCCGCTTCAGATAGCCAATCTCGGTGCCACCATAGCCAACCGCGGCTATTTCTATACGCCGCACGTGGTACGTAAGGTGGAGGGCGAACCGCTGGACGACGCTTTCCGTCATCCGCACCATACGAAGGCTTCGCGCCGTGCCTACGACTATGTGGTGGCTGGCATGCGCTCGTCAGCATTGAAGGGAACGTGTAAGATGCTCTCCAGACTGCCCTTTGAGGCATGCGGAAAGACAGGTACGGCGCAGAACCATGGTCGCGACCACTCCGTATTCATGGGCTTCGCACCGATGAACAAGCCTAAGATAGCCATTGCCGTGTACGTGGAGAACGGCGGATGGGGTGCCGACTTCGGTGTGCCCATCGGATCGTTGATGATGGAACAGTACATCAACGGCCATCTGTCGCCATCGTCAGAGCAGCAGGCTGCCGCTATGCAGGCACGCCGCATCGGATACGGACCGCGTTTCCCTGGACAGGAAAAGGAAAAGAAAGCCAAGATGGCAGCAAAGACCAGAAAGCAGAAGCAGAAAGCGTCGGCTGAAGGCCAGAACGCTGAGGCAGCCAAAGAAAGCGCTGCCAAGCCAGCGGAAGCCAAGACTTCAGAATAAAAAACAGGAACATTCAAGCAATAAATATGGCAATAAACAAACGTCAGAGTTTATGGACGCAGGTGGACTGGATAACCATTTTCCTCTACCTTGCCCTGATGGCATTTGGATGGTTGAGCATCTGCGGTGCCAGCTACACCTTCGGCGAGAACGACATCTTCTCGCTCAGCACCCGTTCGGGCATGCAGATAGTGTGGATAGGCACGAGCATCTGTCTTGGCTTTGTCATCATGATGACCGACACGCGCATCTACGACACCTTCTCCTTTATTATATACGGAGTGTTGCTACTGCTGCTCTTTGCCACCATCTTCAATCCGCACGACATCAAGGGTTCGCATTCTTGGCTGGTGATCGGACCGCTCCGACTGCAGCCGGCTGAGTTCGGCAAGTTCGCCACAGCCCTTGCCCTTGCCAAGCTGATGAGTGCCTACGGATTCAACATACACCGATGGAAGGACTTTGCCGCCGCCTGCGCCATCATCTTCATCCCGATGCTCTGCATCGTGGGACAGCGCGAGACGGGTAGTGCGCTCGTTTATCTCACCTTCTTCCTCATGCTTTATCGTGAGGGAATGCCTGGAAGCATCCTCTTCACGGGAGTGGCGATGGTGGTTTATTTCGTCGTGGGCATCAAGTATGAGGGCGTCGACTTCCTCAATACGCCTACGTCGGTGGGCAAGTTCGCCGTCTTGCTGATGGTTCAGGTATTCACTGCCTGCATGCTTCGCGTCTATCTGGACGACCGTCGCAAGACCAACATCATTCTGGCATATTCCGTAGGCATCACCCTGCTCGGCGTGTTGTTCTCCGTTTACGTCATACCGTTCGACGTCACGTGGGTGCAGCTCGTCGTATGTCTCGGCATCATCCTCTATCTGCTTTACGACTGTCTGCGCACGCGCATTCCGCAATACTTCTTCATCCTCGCCTTCTCAGTAGGTTCCATAGCCTTCTTCTATTCGGCTGACTACGTGCTCAACAATGTCATGGAGCCACACCAGCGAGTGCGCATCAATGTGTTGCTCGGACTGGAGGAAGACCTTGCGGGTGCAGGATATAACGTACATCAGAGTGAGATAGCCATCGGATCAGGTGGTTTGAAGGGAAAAGGATTTCTTAACGGCACGCAGACGAAGCTCAAGTTCGTGCCTGAACAGGACACCGACTTCATCTTCTGCACGGTAGGAGAGGAGGAAGGCTTCATCGGTTCTGCTGGAGTGCTCGTGCTGTTCCTCTGCCTTATCCTCCGCCTTATAAAGCTTGCGGAACGTCAGCCGTTCCGTTTCGGCAGAGTTTACGGCTATTGTGTAGCCTCAGTCTTTCTCTTCCATGTGTTCATCAATGTGGGCATGGTGTTGGGACTGACGCCTGTTATCGGCATCCCGCTGCCGTTCTTCAGTTACGGCGGTTCGTCGTTATGGGGTTTCACCATCCTCCTCTTCATCTTCCTCCGCCTCGATGCAGGAAGAAATCTGGCGCAGGGAACGGTATAAAAAATGAGAGTTAAAAGTTGAGGGTTGAGAGTTATGATTAGCGTTGTTAATTATCGCCGTTATTAATCATTTATTATTCATTTACGATTAATAAATTAGCGGCAATGCTAATCATAACTCTCAACCCTCAACTTTTAACTCTCAACTTGAATGTTATTTCACTAATATCACGAGATACTTGCTTGTTGACCAGAATATCTGCGGGTTGTTGATTCGGAGCACGTACTGCTTGTTGGCGTCCTGCTGGAGTGTGTACGAGCTTGACGGGTGCATGGTCAGTATTCTTGCTGACTTTGAGTAGAGCTTGATTTCCTTCTGCACGCGGATGTCAATCTTCGTGAAGTAGTTCTTGTTGAAGTTAGCCTCGAGCACCTTTCTGCCGTCGATAATGCGCTGTTCCTTCAGCTCACGCTTTGTTCCGAAGACAAACCATGCTGTGTTGAGCTGCTTGTCCTGGGCGTTGATGGTCTCAGTCTTCTTTGACGACTCTGTGGTCAGCGACGATACGTTGTCGTTAAGGTCGGTGATGGTCTTGTCCAGTTCGGCAATATGAATGTCCTTTGCCTCAAGCTCTGAGCGGAGCTTCTTCAGTTCGTCGTCCTTCTCGTTGAGCTGCTTCACGAGGTCGTCCAGAGTCTTGTGGAGCTGGTCGCCCTTAACGCTCGACTCACGCATCTGCTGGCGCAGCTTCTCGATGAGAGCGCGGTTCTGCTTCATGGTGTTGGCGATGAACTGGATGTTCTCGATGATCTGGCGGCGCTTGTTGCTGCCCTCGCCGTCCTTTACGAGGTTGACGCGTTTCTCCGCCTCATTGATTTCCTGGAGACCTTGCTGGATTTGGTTGAAAGTCTCCATCATGTCGTTAATCTCGCTGTCCTTTTGGCTGATGATTCTCTGCAGAGAATCGTTCTGCTCAACATTTTCAACAGGAGCCTTCTTCTCGTTGTTGCCGCATGATGCGAACATGAAGAGTGCAAGTCCTAACAGTAAAAACGAAAGATGCTTCATATTAGTCGTGTTTTGGTTATTATTCTTCTTGATCTCTGAATTTCTTTTTCTTGAATTCTTCGGGAGCAGCCTCGCGCAGGGCGTAGCGCTCCTTGTTGCTGAGTTTGGGTTTGCGTTCCTTTGCCTGCGCCTTGAGAGCCTTGAGCGACGACATCTCACCTTCGCCGATACCTGCCACGCATACCACTATCTCGCCTCGCGGTTCAGTCTCGCGGAAGTGGGCGAGCACTTCTGCCAATGTGCCGCGTACGCTTTCCTCATGCACCTTCGATATCTCGCGGCACACCGAGCATTGGCGTGTCTCGCCGAAGACGGAAGCGAACTGTTCCAATGTCTTCACCAGTCGGTACGGCGACTCGTAGAATATCATGGTGCGCGTCTCTGTGCTCAGCGCTTCAAGCAGCGTCTGACGACCTTTCTTCTGCGGAAGGAAGCCTTCGAAGCAGAAACGGTCGCAGGGCAGACCAGAACTTACTATCGCCGGGACGAAAGCCGTGGCGCCTGGCAGACACTGAACGGTGATGCCGGCGCGGGCAGCCTCCCTTGCAAGGAAAAAGCCCGGGTCGCTGATGCCGGGTGTGCCCGCATCGCTGATGAGCGCTATAGTCTCTCCTGCCTTCAGACGCTCTACGATGGAAGCGCTTGTCCCGTGTTCGTTAAACTTGTGGTGGGACATCAGGCGGTTCTTAATGTCGAAGTGCTGAAGCAGGATGCCTGACGTTCGCGTGTCCTCGGCAAGCACAAGGTCGGCCTCGCGCAGGACGCGTATGGCACGCATCGTCATATCCTCCATATTGCCCACCGGAGTAGGCACAATATATAATATACCCATATCAGGCGACAAATATAGTTGAAATAATCAAGAACGGCAAAAAAAACATACCTTTCTTTGCAATTTTTAAATCCTATTCGTAATTTTGTACCCACGATGACAACAAATTCAGCAGGCGAGCTACATCGCCAAGGAAGAATAGAAGTGGTGTGCGGCTCCATGTTCTCTGGAAAGACAGAGGAACTTATACGCCGCATCAAGCGGGCAACTTTCGCCCGCCAAAGGGTTATTATATTCAAGCCTCAGATAGACAACCGTTATTCTGAGGAGAACGTCGTGTCGCACGACAGCAACGCCGTTACGTCTACGCCGGTATCGTGTGCTACAGACATCCTGCGCATACTGCCCTCTACGGGAGAGGCTGACCAGCGCCGTTACGACATTGACGTCGTTGGCATAGACGAAGCGCAGTTCTTCGGCGACGACCTTGTGGATGTCTGCAACGAACTTGCCGACAACAATGTGCGCGTCATTATAGCCGGACTGGACATGGACTTCAAGGGAAAGCCCTTCGGACCGATGCCCGGACTCTGCGCCATTGCCGACGACGTGATGAAGGTGCACGCCATCTGCGTAAGGTGCGGTGCGCTGGCTTACGTCAGCCACAGACTGGTGCATGACGAGCATCAGGTGCTCATCGGAGAGAAGACGGAATATGAGCCGCTCTGCCGTGAATGCTATAAGAAATCAAAAACACAAGATTGACAAACGCGTCAATCCCCAAAACACAAGAATGATAAATGCGTCAAGAAATCACATTCGACAAGTTTATACGCTGGTCGGGCACGACACTCCTCGTGTTTGCTGTGCTTTACATTGTCAATTTTCTTAGCAGCGTGCTCCTGCCATTCTTCATAGCATGGCTGTTCGCTTACCTGCTTTACCCGATGGTGAAGTTCATACAGTATCGTATGCACGTGAAGGTGCGTGCCCTTGCCATTCTCTTGGCAATGGGATTCGTGCTGTGTATCATCGGACTGATGATTTACTTCATCATTCCGCCCATGATAGGGCAGTTTCAGAAGCTCTATGAAGTGCTGATGCACTGGCTGCATCAGACCACACACACCAACGACCTCACCTCCCTCGTCAAGCGATGGATTGAGAACAATCAGACTGACATCGAGCGCTTCTTCAAAAGCAACGACTTCAAGGAGACTCTTAAGACCACGATGCCCAAGGTGTTTGCCGTAATAGGTCAGACTGCCAACATCGTGATGAGCATTGTGGCGTCATGTATAACGCTGCTTTATATGTTCTTCATACTTCTCGACTACGAGTTTCTTACCACCAACTGGATAAGGATCTTCCCAAAGAAGCTGCGTCCTTTCTGGCGCGTCCTTGCCGTGGACGTGGAGCGTGAGCTAAACAACTATATCCGTGGACAAAGCCTCGTGGCGCTCTGCATGGGCATCATGTTCTGCATCGGATTCAGCATTATGGACTTCCCGATGGCCATCGGTCTGGGCATTCTCATCGGAGTGATGGACCTCGTGCCTTACCTTCACACCTTCGCCCTCATCCCTACGGCGTTCCTCGCCATGCTCAAGGCGGCTGATACGGGACAGAACTTCTGGATGGTCTTCGGACTGGCTGTGGGTCTGTTCATTGTGGTACAGATAATAACGGACATGATTGTGACGCCGAAAATCATGGGAAAGGCGATGGGACTCAATCCTGCCATCCTCCTTCTCTCGCTCTCTGTATGGGGCGCTCTGCTCGGTTTCATCGGCCTGATCATTGCTCTTCCGCTCACTACACTCATCATTGCTTATTGGCAGCGATATGTCACGAAGGAGCATCTTGATGATGTACAAGCGATTAAAGACGGTCCGAAAGAGTAAAAAAATGACGAATAATTTGCAAGGTAAAGAAAAAATGCTTACCTTTGCACTCGCTTTACGGAGATCCGCTAGCTCAGCTGGTAGAGCACAACACTTTTAATGTTGGGGTCATGGGTTCGAGCCCCATGCGGGTCACCAAGAAACGAAATTTCAAATTGAAAGAAAGAGGACTTTTACATAACGTAAAGTCCTCTTTTCGCGTATAATAGGCTGATTTTCAGAGGAAAATCTATTTTCTATATTAGGTTATTTAGAGGTTAACATTATTGTCTAACATCACGGTGGAATTCTGCTATGAGTACAGAAGAGGACATAATGTGACACGACGAGCCAAAAATGCGTTACACATTGCGTTACACGTTACGTAAAAGTGCGTTACACATTTTGAGAGCTTGCGTTACAAATCAGCTAAATAACCCGAAATCTGGTGTTTTTAATGATTTTTCACATTAAAGATTTATAAATCGTGTTCTCCCTTTCTCGCCTCCATGCTCAATGAAGCCGTCTAAATCCGCAAGGAAAATGGAAAAACAATTTGTTGACGTCATTTATGACAGAAGAAAACTTGCTGCTAAACGTGGCAAAGGTTATGTGGAGGTGAGAGTGTATCTGGGAAGAAACGAGCGTAAGGACTTCCCTATGGGCATGGCTTCACCTGACGAGTGGGAAACATTGGCTGCATCAGAAGAGGTGACGCAGCTGCTCCGCAAGTGTAAGAAGATTGTCACGGCTATGGATGTCCTTGACGAGGAAATGACCATGGACAATTTCAATCTTCACTTCTATGGCGAGGAGGTCATGCAGAAGAAGGAAGAGGAGAAAACCAAGGAGCCGGACAACTCAAATAAGAGTTTCCTTACTTATATGGAACTGGCTCTCGATGCAGAAGATTTGCGCGAAGGTACACGCAAGCACAAGATTTGTGCCATTGAAACCGTGCGCACATTCGGTAAACTCAACACCTATGGCGACTTGACTCCGAAGAACATCATCGCCTTTGACAACTGGCTGCATGATGGCACTCGTACCGATGTGACGTGTTACGGCTATCACAAGAAAATCCACAAGTGGGTTCGCCAACTTTATCAGATGGGCGAAATTCCACAGGATCCTTATCAAGTGGTGACGTTGAAGCGAGGCAAGTGCCGTGAACGTGAACCGCTCACCGAACTTGAACTGAAGCTCATGCGCAACTACAAGTTCGAGGGCAAACTTGACAGGGTGCGTGATTTGTTTATCTTCGCTGCCTACACCGGACTGTCGTTCTGCGACACACAGACCTTCGACTTCGAGAGCATGACGAAGAAGGAAGGCAAGATGTACTACATCGATGGTAGCCGTATCAAGACCGATACGAAGTTCTTCACGCCTATCCTCTCTCCTGCGATGAAGGTGCTTGAGAAGTACGACTACCAACTGCCTAAGATAAGCAACCAGAAAGCCAACGACTACCTTCATGTGATACAGATGGAGCTGCACTTCAGGCAGAAGTTGACTTTCCACGTTGCCCGCCACTCCTTCGCTACGATGGCATTGGCTCATGATGTGCCTATAGAGAATGTGGCTCGTATGCTTGGGCACCAGGACATCAAGACCACACAGATTTACGCCAAGGTGCTGCGCACCACCATCGAGCGCCATGCCACAGCCCTGCAGCGTTCAATCAGCTAAGACACGATAGAATATTCCCTTTAGTAACTGCGACTTTCCCGACTCATGGAAGGTGGCAGTTATTTTTTCGCATATATACCTCTGTCCACGTATGTAGAATAATGCACGAGGATTGGGTATTGTGTCAGAGAGGAAAGAGAAATGGAACTTCTGCTTTCCATCAATCTTGTGCATTGACAAGCGCATAGAATTGGCTATGCCGTCTTTCAATCGCAAGGTGAATTGAGTTCTGTTATACCCAAACGAGTCAGTAACCTCTACCTTATCTATTATAGGATGTGGCTGATTACCGCCGAAAAGATAATGTCCACTCCAAAAGCCGACATATATAACATCAAAATATGCAGATGACTTCTCGGTTTCTCCTTTGCCAATCACATAGCTTGCAGTGCCTTGTGCCAAGTCTCCTGCATCATAGTCGACATCATCGTGATAGCGTACCGATGATAATTGCCCTTCATTGTTCGGTCTTTGTCCTATGTAGATGCCAGAAGATGCAGAGCCAGAAGAGCCTGTACCATCTTCCGATATAGTCCATGTTTCTCTACTGCCCAACTCTCCGCAGTCGAGAAACATACAATTGCCATACTTGTCGTCAGTACCCTCTATCCATGCAGGAACGATTTTCAGTTCAATATCGTCAGCATCATTATCAACAAAATAATCTCCGAACTGATTTACAGGCATCAGACGGTTATAATACTTGTACCACTTCATGCCATTATGCTTGCTGACAAATTCTGATTTGTAGCAGTACATTATAAAATATGTATCAATCTCCTTGCAATAAAACAGTCTGTTTCCGTCACTTCCAACTGGATAGCCACGGCTGAAAGACTCGCTGTATCCATGTCCGCTATGCCCCGTAGACTTGTAATAACCGCTAATCTTCAACGTCATTGCCTTGTCAATCAATTCCCGAAATGTATCATAGACCAAAGCCTTTGACTTGTTGGCTCTTATAAACCAGTCGCACGAGTAATATGACCACAGAAGCGCATCATTATCAGCGTATTTCAAGTTAGCCGAAGCGATGTACTTGCTTTCATCTTCTTGCGACACCTCTGTTGTGTAAGAGTCCAAGACCTTGTTTAAGATTACCTCTCCTGCCGATTTTGCCAGACTATTAGAGAAATGAAACTCGATGCGCTTAGCCTTATGGTTGATATCAAAATCTCCGAAAAGGAAGTTTTCAAGATGCTCAAAAAACTCGTTCAATGTCCAATGAGGCAATGCAATGGCAAAGTTCCACGCAGCCCATGCAGCCGGAAGCGTATTGCAAATCAAGAGATATTTATATTGCGATTGCTCCAGTTCAGCAAAGTTCGCCTCATACCCCAATTGCGAACAAATACGCTTCAAGATATACAATAAGTATGGCTGGAACGAAAGAGTGCTTTTGACATTCTCGAAGCCAGTGATGAAATGGACGGATGTGGTAACAGCATTCTGCAGATTGCCGGAATAGTTGTTTACCCACGGCAACGGCACCCAGTTGTTCGTTGGATATGGTTTGAACGCTTCTGCTGCTATAAGATTATCGCGCTTGGTAGGATATCCCAAATCCATTTCATTGAGATAGATATCGTCAAACGTTTCGTTAAAGTTCTGCTCGCTACGCCCCTCCAGAAACTGCGTTTTTACTTCTACGTCCGATATTTCCGTTATTGTGATGGAGCCAGACTTCATAAATGCACCGTCACGGATGTCGCAGTCAAATACCACCTTTGACTTGATAACATCCGCTCTGTGGATATGCCCGAAGATTGCTATGTTTCGGGCGCATCCCTTTAGTGGGAACGTGATTGTCAAGGTGTAGCTGTCGCTACCCGTAAATAGACGGTTCTCGAAGATGAAGTCAAACGAAGTGTTCTTCTTCAAAAAAGCTTGTTTGCCATTGATTATTATTTCCATTTTTATTACTTTTGCAAAATGAAACATACACTAATTATAATATTCGCAAGTTTGACACTTTTTGTTGCAAGTCTTGTCTTTATTGACTATTGGAATTTCGATTTTCCACACTTGCTCATATTTCTTATTGCAAGTAGTGTCGTACTGTATATTTTAAGTAGATCTGTGAAAGGTAAGTCTGCAAGACGAACACTTGCCACTTTATCATACATATCGCTTGCCACATGGATTTTGCTCCTAATATTCTTATTTATTGCTATGTATGTAATGACAATTGGCGAGGCTCACCATTAACCAGAGGTTACTCACTTTCTCCTACTCTTTGGTGTCTTGTTACGGATTAGTGTGTCATACTCGTCCTGCGCTTGCTTGATGCCAGTGTCACCCGTGACCGTGTTCACCGTGACGAAAGGCTCGCTCAATCGCTTCTCCAACTGCTTCATCGTATCAGCATAACTCTGCATAGCCTTTGTGTTCTGCACGATTGCAGCCGTAGCCAATCCGTCCGGCTGCTGCTGCACGATGATAGGCTGTTGCTGTTGTGGCGTGCTATATGCTACTGGCGCAATAGTCCGACTCACATCATCGGCTCGTAAGGATCCGATGGTGTTAGTCCGCTGCGCATAGTCCAGGGCGTTGATGATAGGACGCGCAACCGGGTTGGCAAGCATCTCCTGCGACGCCACCCATTCCCCGGCATGAACCACGCCCACCTCCTCATATTTACTGCCATTAGGTGTGAAGCCACCTTTGGCATAGCCCTGGCTTTCACTCGCTTGCTGTTGCTTTTTGATTGCAGCAATCTGAATAGCTCCAGCTGCCACCGCCATTGCAGCAGCCACTGGTGCCAGGATATAACCCACAAGCGGAATTGCCGCTGCCGAGCCATACGCCGAGATGGCGTTCTGTGCCGTCTGCGCCACCGCTTGAATTACCTGCATGGCAAACATCTTTTTGTTCGCCTCGTTCTTTTTCTTTGCCAACTCCTTCTGCTTCTGCTCCTCGAGCTTCTTCACCTTGTAGTTGTTACCCTCCGCTTGCGATATCTCCTTATCATACCGCTTCTCTATGGCAGCCGTCTGTATCTCCAGTTCCGCCTGAATAAGCGAAGTCATGCCCGAAAATATCGACGACATTCCCGATGTCAGCGTGTCGAATGACCCTTGCACCGCCTGTCCGAGGTCCGAGTTAAGCCACTCCGTGATGTCCTCCGTCATGTTTTCGAGGAAGTTCTTGCTCGTATCATTATACTCCTGGCCGTACTTCTTCGCCAGTGCCACCTTTGCCTTTTGATACGCTTCCTCGATACGTAGCTTCTCTTTGGCATCGTCGCCAGCAGCCTTTATCTCCTGGGCATACACTTCATCCAAAGCGGAAGAGTCCTTATCATACTTCTCCTTCTTCTCCGACTTGTTATCCCCGAAGTAGTCCTCTTTGATTTTGGCAAGCTCCTTCTGATGCTTCTTCTCATTGTCCTCAACGGTCTTTTGATTACGCTTTTGGTTTTCAACGAGCTTATTCTGATAATTCTTCTGCGCTTGCAGCTGTTCCTTAGAACCGTCCGTGTAGACCTTCGTCAAACGACGCAGATGCTCCAACTCCATGAGTTCAAGCGCATCATCAAACGTCTTTTGATCCACCTTCCCATCAATGTACCGCTGCTTCTCCGTGGCAACCAACTCATTATAGTAGTCGTTCTCCTGCTTCGCTGATTGCGTGTTCTTGTCATCAGCGAGTTTCTTCTTCGCCTCATAGTATGCTGCTTCCGCTTCCAGCTTCTGTTCACTCGTAGCTTTGCCATTAGCCATAACCTTTTGATTATACTCCATATCAATCTCCGTCATGCGGTTGGTGTACTCCTCGAAGTCCTTCTCACCTTTGGCATACGCAATGCGGTTGAGAGCCTGCTCCCTGGTCTTCCAGTCCTTCTGCGGTTTCAGCACATCCTCAGTCTTCGTTTTCTTGTCCGTCTTAGGAGGCGTGTATGGAGGGTTCTGCGTCTGCTGTTCCCGCTTCTGTTCTTTCTTCGCGTCATTGAGTGCCTCCTTCTTGATGTCGTCGCCATATATGCCTAAGATGTTCGCCTCACGCTGGTCAAGCTCCGCCAGGTCCTCCTTCGTCTTGGCAAGCGCACGTCTGTTAGAGGCACGCAACGAGTTGACACCCAACTGCACCACCTTTCCCTCCTGACCCGGCATAACCGTTTCCGTCCTTGCTTCCATCTCATCCATGGCAACGACACGCTCCTGCCTCTGCTTTTCCAGATTAAGGTCGACACGCTGCTTTCCGATATCACGCAACTTATCCTTGGCACCCTCAATCTCATACTTGCGAGTCAACGACTTCAAGTAATCATCAAGAGCCTTCTTGTTCTCCTTATACTTGCCCGTGGTATCATCCAACTGGGCATTATAGTTCGGGATAATCTTGTTGAGCGCATCAATCGCCGTGTGTCTGTCCTTCAGCGACTGCGTTTCATCGCGAGCCACCGCAATAAGCGCATCAATCTTGTTCTTCTCGTCGATGATGCCCTCCTGCCCACGCTTGCGTATCTCCTGCAAGTCCTTTTCTGCTTGCGACACCTCCGTCATCTTCTTGTATAACTTATAAAGAACCGCACCGAGAGCAATGGCTCCAGCAGCTATCGCACCATAGCCCGATGCGAGAAGGGCACCCTGCTTTTTGAGGTCCGACATCAGCCACGACTGGCGTACCCAGTTGCCCTGCAGTTTTGCGAGCCCCATCTGCAGAAGTAAGTGCGCAGCATGTAAGGTAGCCACCGTAGTTTTGTACGCAGCCGTTGCCGTCTTGCAGATAACAAGCCACGCATAATGCGCCTTGAAGGCAATGTTTGAAGCGTTCACCGCAATCTTATAGGCGATGAAAGCAGCTGTCAGCGAAGCCAAAGTAAAAGCGTTCTCCTTTATGAACGTGATTGAAGTAGACATAAACTTCAACAACAACGTAGTGGAAGATATGACATGCTTCATTATAGGCTGCAGCTGCTCACCGAGTGCCACCGCCATCTCCGTCACGCCCTTGCGAGCCTTGTCAAGTCCTGCCTGCACCGTAGTATTCTGCACATTGAACTCATTTGTGACTGACGTACCCTCCGCAAACGCCTTAGTAGCTTCCTCCTGCTCCCACCGCACCATATCAAGGTTGCCAGCAAGAGCTGAAATCACCTGCGCAGCACGAGCACCGTTCTCGCCCATATCCTTGAAGACAGGAGCCAGTACGTCGATGTTGCCCAATTCGTGAAGACGATCCAGCAACATAAGAAGTCCCTCGTTAGAACTCTTCTTCAGCGTTTCGTTGAACTCCTTCGCATTAAGTCCCGTAGCCTTTATTATCTTGTCGTTCTCCTTGAACATATCCATAATGACTTTGGAAACAGCAGTTGCCGACATCTCCACCGCCTGTCCCTGGCTATCCAGCACCGCAGCGAAGCCCATGATTTCCGGGATAGTCATCTTCGCCTGGGCACCCACGCCAGCCATGCGCTGTGTGAAGTTTGCGAGATAAGGAGCCGAAGCCGTGCAGTTCTGCGACAACTCGTTGATTACAGAACCCACAGCAAGCAGAGCCTTCTCCGTGCCGAGTCGTTCCTCGTCACCGAAGATGTTTGTCAATTTTGAAAGAGTCAGCGTAGCCCCATCACCGAGGTCGTCCAAAGCCACATTGATTTGGTCGGCAGCTTTCACAAATCCCAAGACATCCTCCTGCGATGTTTTGCCCAATCGTCCAGCTTCCTGCGCCAACTTATTCAACTCCTCACGCCCCGTTCTGGTGTCAATTTTCTGGAACTCCTCATTCAGCTGCTCCACCTGCGCAGCGTTCATTCCGGTAAATTTTCGGACATTCGCCATCTCCTGGTCCATATCCGCAAAAGCGTTCACCGCCGAGCGTCCTGCCATGATGATACCCGTGATGGCAGCAGCAATGCCGGCAAGAGCTGTTTGCCAATCGTTCAACTTTCGGTTCATCCGTTCCCACAGGCTCTCATTCTCTCGCAACTGCGAGTTCACTTTGGCAATCTCCGCCTTAACACGCTTAATCGCCTCACATTGTCTGTTCCACTCTTCGCTTCCCCGTTCAAGCCCATTAAGGTTACGCTTCAGCTGTGACAATGTGCGGTTCAGTTCCTTTGGCGAAGTTTCATCGAGTCGTTGCAGAACATGCTCGACCCCTTTTGCAGCATTTTCAATCTGCGAGATTTGGCGATTGGTTTCCTTCAGTTCACGCTTTAGCTTCGTGAGCTGCTGTTTGTTTCCTGCTGCTGCCGCTTTCTCAATGGCTTTTTCGAGGTTTGCAGCCTGAGATTTCAGTTTCAGGAGCATATCTTCCGCCTGTTTTCCGTTTACAGTGAGCGTAACGGTCGCATTGGTGTTTATATTCGACATACGTCTTTCAATTTTATTGGTTTAATTATACGCAAAAATAACACCGCTCAAACACCACTCAAAAGACGAGAAATAAGGCAGTTTCGCCCGATTTAGGCACGCTGGCGCCGACAAAAACCGACGAAATTTAAGCGATAGAAAAACGAAAGGCTTGTGTATCAAGCCGTTAAGGGATTGTTAAGGGATTTTCCCTTAACCCGTCTTGATAAAGACCCCCCGACCGCCCTGTCCTTGCTGACGGCTACGACCACCCGACCTTTGCGGAATATGTAAACAAATGTTAATATTTAGTTTCTCACACTCGCAAAACCGCCTTAGTTGCGCCAAAAAGCGAAAAGGCAGAAAGTGACGAAAAAGGCTTGCAAGTTTCGCTGATGACGAAAGCGAACCGAGATTTCACGCTGATGCACAACCGCTCCAAGTTCCACGAAAAACGAGGGTTTCGACTTGAACAAATAAGGCAGAAACAAGCAAAAGGTTTCGGAAGAACACCGAGTTTCGGCACGATATAGGGTTTCGCCTTGAGCAAATAAGGCTGAAACAATCAAAAGGTTTCGGAAGAACACCGAGTTTCGGCACGATATAGGGTTTCGCCTTGAGCAAATAAGGCTGAAACAATCAAAAGGTTTCGGAAGAACACCGAGTTTTCGGCACGATATAGGGTTTCGCCTTGAGCAAATAAGGCTGAAACAAGCAAAAGGTTTCGGAAGAACACCGAGTTTTCGGCACGATATAGGGTTTCGACTTGAACAAATAAGGCTGAAACGAGCAAAAGGTTTCGGCAAAGCACCAAGTTTCGGCACGACATAGGGTTTCGGATGCGTCAAATGCTCTATTTTCGGCACTTTAAGCCTCCAAACCGAGCAAACCGAGGGTCTTGCCGTACCACGAAAGGCTATTGGGTATCGGATGGGCATCAATGGCTTGCGGATGTTGCAATATATGCGAGAAAAAGCGAAGGTTTCGGCTTTATACTGCGCTCTTTCGTGCTACTGAACCACCGCCACCACACCAAGCGAGCCACCACGCCACGCCCGACCTATCGGGCGGTAATGCGGCAGTGGTGAGGGATAAAAAGGTAATGCGCCTGTCGGTCTTGCCCGACATTAGGCGCACTACCTTTTCTATCCCATACCTCTGCCATACCTATTTGAATAAGCGAGAGTGCTGTCAGACTTATAGCAATCTTGATTGCCAATAGTCAGACGGCTTTCTCGCATTGACAGACAATAGAAAGCATAGCTTTACCAAACCATGAAGGCATCGCCTTATAGGAAACAGAAGGCTCTGCCTTACCCGAAGCGAATGGGTATGAAGTGGAATGTAATGAAGTGGTAATGTAGGACTTCTCCATGGCTCGCAGAGTCATAGAGAAACTCTGGAATGATAACGTAATGGAATGTAGCGCAATATCCTTTCGCAACAGTGGACGAAAGGAGGTGGCGCATAACGGACGGCTACGGGAGTGGAGAGCCACTGCCTTTCGGCTGAAGAAGAGAAGATTGAGCGAAGCGAGATGATAGACAATAGAGCGCAGCTGCACGGACTTATGCGCAATGCAATGGAGCTTGTGTCCGTACCTATTAAGAAAGGTGAAGGGTGTGCAACACTATTCACCTTTGATGATGATAGATAGACATCTTCGATGTGCTAAAAAAACAAATGACATCGCAGATGTGGAGAAGAATGACGGAATGAAATGACGTGGAAGACGGATGGCGCTTGCGTGTTGATGATTGACGAGGAGGTCAGACAAGCTCGCTGCAAGCGTTGCTTGGCTGGGTGATGCGTCAATCATGTGCGTAGGTGGTGCATTGTTCGGTGGCGAGGACTGGCGCAGCCGTGAAATTGTGGGGCGTGTAATGAAGTGGAGGGGCTTTGGGCTGCCGTGGAGAAATGTGTATGTTGCTTACCCCGTACCGTGACTCGTGTGCTTGCACTTTTCTCGAATGTATGGAGGACTATTCGACTTCAGGCGATTTGTCCTCCTCACATCCGAGAAAAAGAGACATGGTACGGATCAGGGAAGTGGCATACTTATTTTGCAACAGAAGCCCAAAGCGACGGAACGCAATGGAACACCCCACAATTTCACTTAGCCATGCAATGGCTTGTCCTCGCCACCGAACAATGCACCGCCGGAGCTGCCAGGCAATGAATTCGGGAGCCTGTGACCGAAATGTCGTCGTCTGCCGGCGAGATAGCGACGGATAAAGAAAATGACGGCTACTGCCGTTATCATTATCAGGACGGCAATAGCGAGCTTTGCCGTAAAGGGAACTGAAGACCTTGACTTGATGATTTCCTGCGACTTGTCGGATGAAGACTGCTTCGCTATTGCGATGCTGTCTTCCACCTGCTGTGCAGCTGCGGACTCCTCCTTTTCCTCTTGGGAAAGGTGAAGTCCGTAGAGTTTGAGAGAAGACGGCTTGCCGTGACTTATTGCTGAAGGCTTGTCGTGGTAAGATGGAGGCTTTGCCTTGTCATTGGACAGGGGCTTTCCCGATGGATAGCTGATGGCGGAACATTGAGGGGTTGCCGACGTGTCGACACCCCCGAATGTGAAGACGCAGCTATCGAATGAAAGGGCGGTAAGCCTCTGTAGGGAACTGAATGAAAGATTCTGAGCGGATCGCCATTGAGCTTGTGAAACGGCGTTTCGCTCACTTTCATTGGAGGACGATGCTGTCTTTGTGCTCTTGCATGACAATACAAATGCACAAAGAATAAGGATTAGGATATGTTTCATATCGTAGGGTTTAGATGTTTGCATACTCTGCCGTGGCATCGAATGATGGGCACGCTTTGGCAGCGAAGTCGCGATGTCCTCGTATTTTGGCATTGGGGAACTGCACCCGGAGCTTGCGAAGAAGTGCCACCAATGCGGATTTCTGCTCTTCCGTGCGAGAGTCCTTAGGGTGTTTGCCGTCGGCGGTCAAACCACCGATATAGCAGATGCCTATGGAATGGGCGTTGTGCCCTTGGCAGTGCGCTCCCACTTGTGCGAGCGGTCTGCCATGATGCACAGAGCCGTCGCGGTAGATGACGAAGTGATATCCGATGGAGGCAAAGCCTCGCTGCCGATGCCAGCGGTCGATATCTGCCGTGGTGAAGTCCTTGCCTTCAGGTGTGGCAGAGCAATGGACGATGATGAGATCAATCTTGCGCATCCTTCTCCTCCTTCCGTTTCAGCTTGTCGTCGAGGTACGAGCGTAGTTCTGCATACTTAGTCTGTATGTAGATAGTGACACCGAAGATTGAACCGGCATAGATTAGACACTCTGCGAATACACCCAGGACAGACTCGTGAATCTGTCCGGTGGGCGGTACGATGAATCCTGCGACAGCGAGTAGGAATCCACCGATGAGCATAGCTATGGCAGATACAATCTGCACGTTTTCCTTAGTTTCTTTAGTCATGATGAATTGTCTTTTGAGAGTTAATATGATGTGGTTATCTTTGTATAAGATAAGCTGCATCTCAGCATAACAATCAAGCACGCTTGTTGTTCTGCATTCGATTTGCATTATCTTTGCGATTGAGTTGTGGTCGATTGGACCATTGCTCTTTGGCAGCGTGGTGTCGCGAACACCATTTTGCATCCGAGCTGTGGTGGACTCCTTGCGGAGAAACCATGGCTCTTTTCGTTTACATACTGAAATTGAAGGTGAGTTTGTAATTGTTGCTACCATCAACTCTATCAGCTCTTGCAATTACCCTGAACTCAGCGAGGTTAGTTCGGAGTTCTCCGAACTGGAACGGACCGTAATCTTTGGACTTCTTGTAAAAGCCGATGGCGAAGCGGAAATGGCGGTTGATGCCGAGAATGTTAAATGAGCGTTTGCCAAAGTAAATGCGGACTTCTGAAAGCCTTTGCGTATTGGGGTCGATGACGGCACGGCAGTCGCTGAACAACACACCAGGTTCAGTAAAAAACTTGCCTCTGTTCGGGTCGCCTTCCTTATCCAGACGGAAAGAAATCTCGTCGCCATTATTCACACTAATCTTTCGGTCGTCATAAAAGCGGTTCCAGCCACGTCGCCGTGGAAGATACTCACGCACACCGTTTTCATCCTCCTGCTTGCGACTTGTACGCACCGAGTGTCGGAAAATGACCGGTGTAAGCCCTTGCCGGATATAACGGTAGGCATCCTGTATCACAAGAGTACTGTCAGTGATGATACATTCAATGTGCATCTGCGTAGCTTGCTTCATCGTGGCAAACTTCTGAATGTCCGTTTGCAACGATTTCATCTGCGATGCAAGCGACTTGATATCCGTCTGAATCTTTAGGATATCTTCAGCGTTGACAGTGGTTGCTTTGGTGTTTCTGGAAACACGGAGGCTGATATTTGCAATACCCTTTTGTAGATTTAAGATTGTTTCCTCCAAAGTTGAAAGCGAAGAGAAATACTTGGAGATATCAGCCTTGCACTTGTTCAAGTCCTGCACCTGCTGCGCACGCATGACACCGGCACGCTCGGTAGTGGCTTGGCGGATGAGGATGGAATTGGGTGCAATTTGATTAATGCCTGTAGAGAGGTTTGCCTTTCCCAATGTGAAATACACGTTGTTGCGGTCGTCCGAGCCGACGGTGAGCGATGTCAGCACATAGCCGATGCGTGCAAGATCCGAGCGCCAATTATCAAGGCGACTCACGTCCGTCTGCAGAGCAGCTTTGCCCAAAAGGTCAGCGATTTTCTGCAACAGTGCGCCCAGAACTTCGGGCGTTATAGCCTCTTCGCGCGTCTCGCTGCGAAATGAGGTAATGAGAGATGTGATAGATGAAATGTCAGCCATACTTTTGCTTGTTTTTAGCAAAGGTATGGGATGGTAATATTAAAAGAAAAGACAAGAAAAAAGCTCAGTTAAAGCTGAGCTTTTAAATCGGGATTAATCTATTCGTTGGATAGTTTTTAATATGTCATTATAGAAATATAAATACGTATTCCTTTGTGGATAATACCATATATCTTCATATCCCCAACTAAATTCTGTGTTCGTCTCATGCTTTGGATAACCCCAGCTAAGTGATACTTCCCTTTCATTCATGTTAAGAACAACTCTGTTGGCTTTTATATTTTGCCACTGGTTGTATCTTACATCTTTATAAAATTTTGAATAGTGCATTTTGTTGAATGTAAGAGTTATATCCATAAATTCCTTTTTATAGTATTCAATGTTCAAAGTGATCCATGCTGTATCACCTTTAATAGTACAAAATTGAATATTGGCTGACACTGGACTATTATTATAATAATTATATTCAATGTTGATAATTTTTGATTTTACAAATTTGATTTGATTAAAAGTATTTGTATAATCCATATAGAAGTAAAATTCTTGATTTAAATACTTTTTGTTTAATTTTTCAATAAGCTCCTTATCTTCTTTATTAGTAGAATCTATCTCTGTAATTTTATGCTTGTCTTCTGGACTTTTTACAGGTATAGTATCTTGTGCTGATACGATATTGCTATATATTAGAACAATTAATAAAAGAATTTTTTTCATATATTTGTATTTGAATAAATGATATGGCAAAAATACAAAAAAAATATTTAAAAGCAAAAAAATAGCCTAATGATTGTAGCGGACGTACTTGTCGTTGAGGGCCTGGGCGACGACACCGACGAACTCGTGAGCGATGTTGTCGGAGAGGAAGTCACGGAGGTTCATGACGGAAGCGTAGTACTTACGGCTGAACCAGGGCTTCTTCTTGCGCTTGCGTTCACGGCCGATGTCGCCCTTGTTTCCACGAGGAATCTCCTTGCCCGTACCGAAGTTCTGCCAAAGGCCATATTCGAGGAAGGACTGGCTTAGTCCTAACTCAATGAAACGACCATCCGCACGGACAGGGAGGGACTTGGGGCTGTGTAGCAAACGTCCGGTGTCGATTACACCGAGGAGTGTCATTTGCTCACGCCATATTTTGAGCATCGTGTCGTTGAAGGCAAGAACGAACTTCTCACGTTCTTGCAGTTGTGGGTCATTGCCATTCAGATGGGTCATAACGTAAATCGGTATAAGTGTCAACGGCGATTTGAAAGAAAGCACAGGCACAGCCAGAGAAGAAGTATTGGTCGATTTCCTGAAAGGAAATGCGAGAGTCGAGATAGATATTATGCTGCTCCTGCTTCGTCTTTTCGAGGATTAGCTTGCTCATAAACTGCCGGAACAGCTCGCGCATGGTGTCCATGCACAGCTGGCGTGCAGCCATATCATCAATGGCGTGGCGCATGGCGAGGAAGACCGTCTTCACTCTTCGAGTGTGCGGACTGTTGTTCATCTCGATATAGCCTTGGCTTATGTCGCTGACGGCAATGATAGCCGTGGCGGACTGCAGTTGCAGCAAGGCTTCCTCGAAGCCGTCGAGTCCGCTGACCTTTGCGAATACAAAGTCATGGGCCTTGGCGAACTTGTTTGTTTCTGTAAGGGATGCGAAGAAGTCGGTGGCATCCCAATTGATGTTCTTGTCTGTCATTTCGTTTGTCGTTTGATGTCTTCTACTTCTTTAGCCTTAGCGTCGAGTTCTGTGAGTGCTCGCCATGTGTCCATTGAGAGCACCGCTTCCTCTTTGGTGATGTCTCCACCAGTGAGCGCACGGATCTGTGCATTCATTGCTGTCCGTAGCACCTCGCCGATGGGCGGTGCGTAGCCAAGTAGGTTCTGTTCGTCGGCTGACATCGGCTGCAGGAAGTGCGGAAACAGTCGGGCGAAGTAATGTTTCAGCGACGAGAACCAATAGAAAGCGTTGAGCAAAAGCGGTGTTGTCAGGTGTCGCGACTTGACCTTTGGGTACAGAAGCGTGGCGAGTTGGCTAAGCAAAGCCTCATTCTTGGTGTGGAGAAAGCCTTGATAATAGTTGTCGGCAGAGATGAATGTCGAGAATGGCACGCCCTGGAAGTCGGCGGCGATGGCTGTGGCTCTTCCGATTTTAGTGATGCGAACCGGCAATGGTGCGAATTGTCGTAAGAAGTCCAATGAAGCCGTGGCTGCTTGCATTTGTCTGATGGTGAGCGTAGCCTCCTGCTTGGACGCTTGGCGGTGCTTTACGAGATAGCTGCCGTCATGCGTCTTGCACAACACTCTTAGGTCTGCCCATTTGAACAGACAGAGAGTGAGTATTTCTTCCATTGGCAGATTATGCGAGAGCTGCGTGAAGAAATACAAGAGTTGGCTGTCAGAGAGTGACTGCCAATCAGTGGGTAGGGATAAATTGAAAAATGCTTCCATACTGCGAAAGTACGGAAGCAATTGTATTGGGGAAAAGACAAATTGTTTATTCTGGTTTCTGCACAAACATGATTTTATCAAAAATATCACCTGCAGAAACGTTTACACGAACATAACGTCCATTCTGTGTTTCGTTGGGAGCAAATGTAACAGTGAGCGTATTTCCTTCCACCTTTGAAGATGTAAAGTTGCCTTTAACTTCGGAATAAAGTTTGTCATCATACGCAGGAACGTTTATAATGGTTTTAGTTTTATCACCCACCGACTCATTAACGTATTCAATCCAAAAATTCTTGTAATTCTTGCATTTGAAAGTATATGTACCGCCAGACTTTGGCACGCCGATAGCCTTGCCAAAACTTGGTGTTAGCGCTACTTCATAATTGTTCTTTTCCCATTTCATGGCATCCCAATCACCATCGTCTTTGCTGCATGAAGCTAAAGACAAGATGCAAGTAAAAAGCAACATGGTTGCAAATAGTCTCTTTTTCATTTGTTATATATTTAATGGTTTTAATTATAAAACGCACAACCTCTTTAAATGTTGCCTGGAAAATGCAACTTTTTCAGAAGAAATACCCACTTGCTCCTTTTTTATTTTTATATCCATGGTCTTCAAAGAGTTTGGCGGTGTCGGAGTTTTTCCATTCTGCGAACACGTTACCCTTGGCTAAACGTATGCTGTTCACAATGTCGATTATGCTTGGTATCGGGTATTCACCGATGCGGAGGATGGAGAACTCGATGGCAGAGATACGCTGATACATCCGCTTGTATTGAGCGGTGTCGAGAGTCATATCCCATTTGTTGAGAGCGTTGGCCGTGCGAAGCATATCCATGAGTTCCGGACTGAAGAACTCCGTTTCGAGGCGGTGCTCAATGGCGAGCAACTTGGCACGAGTGTCCTGGTATCGCAGCCAGATATGGTCAGCAAAGCCCAGCTGGTGTACAATGTCGAGTGTAGGAAACATCGTGGCAGCGAAGTAATTGAACTGCTCCGAAGCAGTCCAATGGTGAGCGTCCGGAAGCATGGTGAGGATAACGGCAAGTGCATCGTCGCGCTGCTTTTCGAGAGAAAGAAGAAGCCTCTCGATGCGCTCCTTAGATGCCGGTATCACATTCTGATTGCTGACAATGCCAAAGCCGTTAGGCGTAAGGATAAGGTCGAGCTGTGGCACTGCGTGCAGCATCGCCTCTGCAGCCGTGATGATACGGCAGTAATGCAGTAGCGGTGTGTTGTCAGAGTATGTGCGGATGCGACTCATCGTGTCGGACGAAACGAAAGTGTCGGTAAGCCATTGCTCCGCCTGTAAGAGGTGATACTGTATCTTGTCGAAAAGAGAAAGTTCACCAGCAACCGCTTTGAGGGTGTTGGGAACATACTTTCTTAGAGTGTCGTTGTCATTTATCAGATAGCTCATTGTCTTTGGGTTTGTTGAGTGAAACTTGCTTTGCGTCCTTATTTTCATCAAGCGTGGTGAGCTGGATGAATGGGCAGTCCGGCTTGACCGCTGTCCACTTGTTGAAACGGATGATCAGTCGGTGAACGGAGAAGAGAAGGTCGTGGTAAGGCTTCTGTAAAGCCTGGGCGATGGTGTAAAGCTCTCGCTTGTCGCTGCCGGAGTTATTGGTCTGCGACTTGCCTGGCACCGAGCCTACGAGGTTAGAATGTACACGCATGGTAAAGCACATCATGTTGATGGCTTCGACAATGTCCGTCGCCCAGTCGCCACCCTCCTTATCCGTCTCGATCTTGTTGATGACCACGTCGTGCTGCTCCTCACCGTTAGGTGAAACATAGAATGTGGAGAAGAGCACCTTTCCGCTGTTCTCCATGCCAGTGAGGAAGTTGATGATATTGTCCTTCTCCTCGTTGACACGTTCCTGCTGCTTGACACGGTCAGTTATGCCCTCGACCTTGAAGATATTGTTCCAAAACGAGTTGGCAATCTCGATGTGGTACTTTATGGGAGCCGAGTTTCGGAGCTTCGCTTCCTTAGCGATGCCAATGAGTTGCTTGATGTTGAACCACTTTCCTTTGAAAAGAGCTGCGTAGTACGGTATTGGATAATACGTATTGTCGGGTGTAGGAATACGGCTGATGACAGCGAACTTCTTGATTTTCTTCCCTCTGTTCTGAAGGTCGGTGAATGGCGACTGTGGATTGAGAAGTTCGATGCGTTCAATGTCCTCCGGACTGACCGTATTACGCCAGTTGGCATAGAGGATGTAAGGTATCACGCCCGACTTGTCGGCAGGAGCAAAGCGGACATAGCACGCCTGTTTGCGGACGATGCGGACAATGCGACTGGCATCCTCATTGAGGATGATCACGCTGACGCAGAATCCGAAGTGCTTGAAGTCCTGGCACACGCCGAGGAAGTAACTTGCGAGGTCGTTGTCCAGCATGAAGTCATCCACTTGCGCCTGCACTTGTGCGGTGGCAAGTTCTGTGTCATAGACAAGTCCGCTGCCATAGCAGACTTCGGCATTGAACATCTGGCAAGTGCTCATCGTCTCGTCAGACTCGATGAGGTCAATGATATTGTACGGCATCTGATTGTCACCTCCCCACGGGATGTACTTCATCTTGTCGTTGATGATGATTGGTGCGATGTTGTGCTCCTCCTTGAAGACTTCACTTGTCTTGGAGGTGAAAGCTGCGGAGGCGTGGGTGCCGGGTATGGTGACAACGGATGTAGGTGGGATAAATGAAAAATCGCTCATATCTTGCTTTTTTAGAGCAAAGATATGAGCTATATAGTAAGGTGGAAAAGACAAGTATTTAGAGCGGGGGACAACCTCGTATAAAACCGAATTCATCAAATGAAAAAAAATGCCATTTGCAGTTTTATTGATATAGATTTTTACATTCTTTCCATTTTGAGACACATTCTTCTCCTGTGTAAATGAAACATTACCATGATTGAAATCTTAAAATTCTCGTAAATTTACTTTGTCATATGAATATAACACATTCAACATTTTAAAATTATAGACTCCATTCTCATAAAATCCGCACCTGTTAAAAGTCATCGAATAATCCCTTTTTCTTTAAAGGGTTTTCTAATCGCTTTAAAATGTTTTTATAACATTTTCTAAGGAATTTTCCCAATGAATTATACTCAAATGTTTTATCCTTATAACTTGTTCCATTTGACAAACGAATTTTCTTTATACCCAATGAATCTATTTTGTTTATATTTTCAGAAGTCAATTCGTACACTGAAGAATAATAATCAACATCTACAGATGGAATCATACTGGTTATATTACCTATAGTGTATCCATATCCTGGCTGTGTAACTTTACCAACATTTACATTATTCACAGGTAAATAAAGAACTTCATCATTACCAAGTTTAATTAGTAATTCCGAAGCCTTTGAAATATAGCTATATGAAGAAATAAGTAACAACCAGTCTTTATATTCTGAAGACTCGTATACTTTCATACAAAAGCTATAATTTGTTCCTTCAACAGAATAACTTTTAGAGGAAGTCATTATCTGATGTCTTCCATCTGATTCTATCCTGTCCACAGATATTTTTTGTGCAAACAGATTGATTGCGCAAATAAACAAAAATGATAAAATAAATAATCGTTTCATCTTTTAATATTATATCAGTTTTATATTTTCTTTGAAATTTATATGTAATGCTATCGCATCCGAAGCAATTGACATAGGCATTTTGCCCTCTAACACCAATAATGCTTTTATTGGGCAATGCATACCTTTTACGCTTTGTTCGGCATTTAGTATGGCATTGTATTTAACGCATTGATACACACCTCGTAAAATGTCTGCATTATCAGATATAGAGGACTTGACCTCTACTGCAATCTGCGTGTCATCTTTAAGTATGAAGTAAACATCAAGGCGGTCGCCAGACAAAAGTATATGCTCTATTTCCTTATGCTTAACATTCTTAATGCCAATACATTCGGGATGGTCGTAGATGTACTCTTTAAGTGCCTTATGTTTGATGCCTTCGGAACCATGTTTAGAGTATGTACCTTTTCGGATTGTGTTCTCATATACTTTGTTGTCAGAACCATTGTATGGTGTGAGTTCAAGTTCATCGAGAACATCTTGCCATCTGTCATAGTAATAAGCTTCACTGTTGAGACGTTTCATTTGGTCATTTTTCTGTTCGTCTGTGAGTGAGCTGTAATCGTGGCTTACATAATCGAAACCATTGCTCGGTAGTTTGGTCGTTTTGTTTATAACAAGGCAATTTAGTGTCGGCATATCCTTAAATTCAGGACATGCTTTCTTCAATGCTTTAAACACATCATCAATCAACCCCAACACTCTGCCTATCTGGTCTGTGTGATGCCCCACCTCCTTTGATAGTTCGCTATACGTGTGCGGTGATTTGCTTACCGTAGCCCAATATATGAGTACTGGTATCATCTTGCACGCCCACATTGCATTTTTGCTTGATGAATTGTGAAGTATTGATAGGTATTTTGGCTCTTTCATTATAAATTTAGTTTTTAATACAGCAAAGATATGTATAATATGTGAGATAGCCATACATAATCTAAGTTAAAAATTTACATAAAGGCAATATAATGATAATTAATCACTAACTTTGCGGTCTAAAGTGAGAATCATGGAAGATGTAAATAGATTAAAAATCGTGCTTGTCGAGAAGAAAAAAACAAGCAAGTGGCTTGCAGAACAGTTGGATGTAAACCCTTCAACTGTCTCCAAATGGTGTACCAATACATCACAACCGCCATTGGACACACTTATACAAATATCTCAACTTTTAAAAGTTGAAGTAACAGAATTAATTCGTGTTCCACAAAAGTAGATACAAAGAAATGATAAATTCAACAAGAAAGCAGTTTTCCCTTTTTGATTTTTGCAAGAAAAGAGCAGATAAGATTCAAGTGTTTGGTAAAGAGACTATTGACGAGGAAGGAAAGATAATTCCTTTCGTTGATCAAGCAGCCTTGATTACCCATTACTTACAGTTGCGCGATGCAGACATCAAAATGCCATACGAGAGGCAGGCTGAAGACATTTTAAATCTGTGGTACGAGTTTGTAAAGGGCGAAAGACTTCATAAGCCTAAGGATTTTGAAGGAGTTTCTGACTCCGCAATTGGCTACCAAACATATCTGTTTCAAGATTTATTCGCAGCACCATTCCAGGCACCCCAAAATCCTAAATTCAAGTTTATAGACTTGTTCGCTGGTATAGGTGGATTTAGAATGGCATTCCAGAATCTTGGAGGAGAATGTGTATTCTCTTCCGAATGGGATGAACAGGCAAAGAAAACCTATTATGCAAACTATGGTGACGTGCCGTTTGGTGACATTACCAAAGAAAGCACTAAGAATAAAATACCCAAAGATTTTGATATTCTATGTGCCGGTTTTCCATGTCAGGCTTTTTCCCTTGCAGGAAAGAGACTTGGTTTTGAGGAGACAAGAGGAACTTTGTTCTTTGATGTTGCTGAGATATTGCGCCGTTATCAGCCGAAGGCATTCTTTCTTGAAAATGTAAAAGGACTTGTTATTCATGATAAGGGTAGAACATTTAAAACTATTCTCAACACATTGGAAGAAGTTGGATATGTCGTACCTGATCCACAGATTGTTAATGCAATGTTCTTTGGAGTTCCACAGCACAGAGAAAGAATATACATAGTTGGTTTTAGAAAGGATTTGGGTATAAAGAAAGATGACTTTTCTTACCCTGAGCAAAAGGAAGTGACTAAGAAATGGATTGATGTAAGAGAAGAGAATCCAGTGCCAGCCAAATATTATCTTTCAACTACATACATCGAAACCCTCAAAAGACATAAAGCTCGTCATGAGGCAAAAGGAAACGGATTTGGCTATGACATAATTCCTGACGATGGCATTGCTCACGCTATTGTTGTAGGTGGTATGGGAAGAGAGAGTAATCTCGTTATCGATTTTCGTCAAACAGACCTCACACCTACCACAAGAATTAAAGGTGAAGTAAACCGCCAAGGCTGGCGCAAGATGACTCCTCGTGAGTGGGCACGTTTGCAGGGCTATCCCGACAATTTCAGAATTGTTGTAGCTGATGCATCGGCATATAAGCAATTCGGTAACAGCGTAGCTGTGCCAGCAATACAAGCTACTGCAAAGCAGTTGCTTAAGACATTGAACGACAAAAATATTCTTAAAATATAGGACTACAATTACTTGAAATATAATATTATGGCATTAACTGGAAATAAAGGCGAATGGAGTGAGATATATACTCTTTTCAAACTATTAGGTGATGGCAAAGTCCATGCTGGCGATGCCGACATGAATAAGCTGGAATTGTATTACCCAATTCTGAACATTATTCGAGAAGAGAGTAAACGATACGAGTACAAACCAAATACCGAGCAAAACATTGTTGTAATTGATGAAGATGGCAATGAGTATGCTCGAATTTCCATGGATAAGTTTGTTGAAGAATCAACTAAGTTGTTATCTGAAATCAAGGCTGCGAAGAAAAGTGCATTTGAGATTCCAGAAGCAGAACAATTCATGGGCGAGATAGGTTGTTCAAAGTTGAAAGCACCTTCAACAGACAAAGCGGACATTCATATTGTGATACATGATCTTCGAACGAACATGACTCCATTGTTAGGCTTCAGCATTAAGTCACAACTTGGAAGTGCTTCTACGTTACTCAATGCGGGGGCCACCACCAATATTACATATAAGGTGGACGGAACGATGTTGAGTGATGAAGATATTGATGCAATTAATGCAATCAAGAGCCATTTGGAACGTTTGGCTGCTTTGTTTGAAAAGGGATGCTCCTTGGAGTATAGTGATATAGACAATCCCGTTTTCAGAAACAACCTTCAGTTCTTAGACATCTGTATGCCACAATTTATTGCAGATTGTCTGTTAGTTGATAGCAAAGGATCCAATTCTTCGATAGATTACTGCGTAGCAGACGTTGCAAAGAAGAATCCTTTTGATTACAAAGGCAAGAATGTAGAAGAGTTCTATGCTCACAAGATGAAAGTACTGCTTCTAAGTGCAGCTCTTGGTATGGTACCTGGTAAGGAATGGACTGGACGGTATGATGCTAATGGTGGCTATCTTGTAGTTCGTAAGGACGGAGAGATTGTTTGTTACCACTTCTATAATCAGAATGATGTGGAAGATTACCTGTATAAGAACACACGATTTGAAAGAGCAAGCAGAACACGGTATGGATTCGGCAAGCTGTATCGTGGGGAGGATGGTTCTGTCTATATGAAGCTCAACTTACAGATTAGATTTAAAAAGTAATTACATATATGCTGCTTACATTATTTAAGCAGCATATTTTTACTAATTTAAAACGATTTATGGCTGACTCTATAGAAGAAAAAATGAAATACCTTTCTAAACGATATGGATTTTTGAATCGTGGAAAAGGTGGCGTGATATGGGACAAATTAAATTCTGTATTAGAATCTTTTTTGTCGGGTAATACACTTGTGGCATATTCAGATTTTTATAATCTGTTTCAAGAAAACATCTCGGAAATGCGTAAATGTACAATACATATTAAAGATGAATTTTATAGAATGCGCAAAGGAGAGAATGCGATGACGGAATATACAAATGATAAAGATATGGGACATATTCCATTTGAACTGAATCATCTGGTAGGTAATGAAAGGTATAGTATGTCTGGCATACCTTCTTTGTATCTAAGTTCTTCACTATATACATGTTGGGAAGAGCTTCATCGGCCACATTTTGAATATGCAAGTTGTGCTTTATTTAAAGCACAAGAGGACTTTCTTGTATTAGACTTAACCAATCAGGAGCATTATCATTTTACAGATAGTGTTTTCTCTGATTGTTTAACATTGGCCTGTTCTTTACAAGTATCGCATCCAACTGCACCTTTCAAATCTGAATATATTATACCTCAGATACTTTTACAAAGTTTGGTAAGGTACAATAAAGAAAATGTAGGCAGTAGGATTTTGGGGATAAAATACACCTCTATACACGTTAAAGATAAATCATTATGGGTTAGTTTTCCTGAGAACAAAAAGAATAAAAAACTCTTTTTTAACTATGTTTTTCCTGCATTTGATAGAAAGCCAAATGGCACTTCTGATCGTCTAAATAAATTATTTCAGTTTTGGAATTCAATTACATATAATAAGGTTAAGCTTATGACACCAGACTACAAAGTAAATTCTCCAAATAATAGATATCAGGAATCCATGTTTGGGATAATGGAAGATAGATTGAAAAATATGAGTTTATATGGTATGCTTCTATATGATAGTGATTGTCCTAAAGGAGCTTTAACTTTTTAGATATAAAACCTATGGCATTTCTCTTTGTTTTGTCCTTCGGCCTTTTTATTGTGCTTGTATTCTTTATTCGGCATAAAATGCCAGAATGGAAAGGTAAGTACTCGGAGAAACTTGTGTATCGCAAGATGTTGAATTTGCCTGATGAATACACAATTTTCAATAACCTTTTATTTGAAAATAACGGATACTCCACACAGATAGATCATTTGGTGGTATCTCCATATGGTGTTTTTGTGATTGAGACAAAGGGCTATAAAGGATGAATATTGGGCGGTGAGTATTCGGAAAAATGGACACAGAACATCTATGGAACCAAGTTCGAATTTTATAATCCAATCAAGCAAAATGATGGACATGTCCGATTTTTGCGCCACCTATTAAAGAGCAGCGTGGACATTCCTTTCATTCCCATCGTAGTATTCAATAATGATGCGGTTTTGAAGGTGTTTGTGAAAGATCATATTGTTATAAACAGATATTCACTCAATAATGCCATTCTTCAATATCATGATATTGTAGTTTCGGAGGAAACGTTCAATTGGATTGTTAAGACAATACATACTAATTCTACAGTCGTAGATAAAGAAGAGATGCGAAAGCATAACGAGAATGTGAATGCCAGAAAAATTAGGACGCAGAGCTATATAAAAAATGGTATATGTTCTGAATGTGGAGGAAAACTTGTAATAAGAAATGGAAAGTTCGGTTCTTTCTATGGGTGTTCCAACTATCCCAAATGTAAATTTACTATTAATAAATAACGAATGAGAAGATTTATACTATTGCTTGTTCTTAGCATAATATATACGACAAGCATCTTTGCACAACAAAAATTCTTCTGCGAAATAAAAGGAGTGGAAAAGGAATTGTCATCAGGACTTAAAATAGTTTTTGACTTTGGTAAGAATTCGGTATACGGAAGCCTTTCGTCTTTAAAAAGCAAACAGAAAATTGTTGATGACAAAGGCGAGGTTATTCCGTTCAACAGCATGGTGGATGCAGGAAATTATCTATCTGGTAAAGGCTGGACTTTCGTTCAAGCATATACATCTGTATATGGTGGTCAGGCAATAAATCATTGGATATTCTTTAAGGAGTCCAACAGTATAGAAAAGGCTTGTGAGGGGATAGTTACCAAGGAAATGTATAATAAGACGCATAAATAACGGTGATTTATGAAGAAGGCGGACTTTCATTATGATAATGATTTGATTATCAATGGTGATAAAGAATCTACGATGTTTCCTTTTGCTGTAGGTAATATCTATAGTTTTACTCTGAGTGAGAGGTTGTTTGCTAATCGAGCAGAGGTAATAGATGGCCTACTATGTAAATGGACAGAAGCCGTGACAGATGACGGCGTAGGAATATCTGTGCGACAGCTGACACGGAGAAACAATGGACTAAAACTTGAAGGTGTGTCATTAAATCAACGAGTTAAATCATTCGTCACCCTTTTTGACGATGAAGGACATCTTATTTTGAGAATTGCAAAAGTTGTTGAAAGAGAATGGTTAAAACCGAATGGGGAGACAACTATTAGTAAATACTTAAAGTTTGAGATAATTTAGAACGGCCTACATATACACCTCAATCCCATTCACCTCAAATATACACACATCTCGAAGCTGCCGGATTTCGTTAGAGTCCAGCAGCTTTATTCTTCTTGTGCCTTTGTAGAAGTCGTATTTGAAGGAGATGCAGCGGTGCCAGAACTGGATTTCACCGCTGCGAGTCCATAGACGGATGTCGATGGGTTCGGGACTGGATAGGATTTTGCGGAGGGTGGTGATGTGTATTGATTGCATAGTGATGGGCGTTAATCGAAGGTGCGGTAGAAAGGATCATCGAAGATGTTGTTGCCGTAGTCGATGGTGATTGGGAAATGATGGCTGCTATATTTGTACTTGAACTTGATGCTGTTCGTGGCGTTGTCGGCATCGGAGATTTCACTGTTTATGTCAGTGATGGTGATGGGTGCCAGGGCACCACCTATCTCAACGATGTTGACATAGCGAGAAAGGAGGAGCTGGGAGAAGTGCTTGGCTTCCTCGAAGGTAAGCATCGAGGACTCCACGTCATACTCGTAGGCGGACTTGTCATCATAGAAGGTGGTGACACCGAGCGAGGTGGCAGTGGAACGGTCGAGGTCGAGTTTGCTCTTGGTGACGCAAGTGAGATGTATGTATTCATCGCAGTTGAACTCATTGCGCACGAGCAGCGTGAGGTTCGGCGTGCGGTCAGTGACATAGAACGTCTTGGCAAGAAAGCCACGATGAACGGTGAACTGGAGCAGTCGGCACTTGCTGCCGATGCGGGTTTCTATAGCAATAGGACTTATAATGTCACGTATCAAGGTGGTGTTCTTGGTGTCCACTTTAGCATCCTCGATGCGAACCATGCGAGGTGTAGACTCGCCATCGAAGAGAGCCAGGCACTCGGTGTAGCCCTGCAGCGTGACATCAGGCAAGTAAAACGCCGAAAGAGTCTGAAACGAATTGCGTGGAATGGTGAACATCGAGCGTGTGGTGAGGAAGAACATCTGTACGAAGCCCATGGCATTTGTGGCGAGGCTCAGACGAGAGTAAATGAAATGGCGCTCTGGCGTGGTCGTCTCTTCAGTCTTTGTGTCCGCCGTGATGACGAAGTTGGCGAAGACACGTTGCTTATCCAGCATGTGCCCCTCGATGATGGAGCGAGCATCATAGAGCATGGCGATGTTGTTGTAAGGATAAAGCGTAGTTTCAAAGATAGTGTCAGGACCACATGCGATAGTGACATATACCGAAGCAGCATCAGTAGATATTTCTATCTCTGATGGGATGTTGCAAGTGAAGACGTAGAGAGAAGGATTATAATTGATTTTCAGCATGACCTTTTTGTTTTCAAAGATAACAGGCTTTGCCTGTATAAGAAAAGACCCAACCGCAGTGTTGCTCTGCACGGCTCGAAGGACAAAGGGCTTTAGTATGGAGTGTAGGCAAGTGCGGACTTGTTACGATCTTGCAGCAGCGACAGAAGAAAGCCCGACTCCTTCGAGCCGGGCGGAAGTGGAAGACTGCCTAAGCAGCCTTTTCAGCCTTTGGCTTGCGCCCTCTTTTCTTCTTAGGCTTTTCCTCTACTGGAGCAGGCTCCGGCTTCTGCACCTCCTGCACCGCAGCCCCTTGTGGGGCTTTGGCTTTTGCAATCTCTTGCGAGAGGCGTGCGAGGCAATTATCAGAGATGTTCAATCCCAACCTCTTTTTGAGGAGGAAGGCGAGGCGCATAGCCTTGTATGCACTTGTGCAATACATCTTATCTGAGCTGTTATCGCTTGTGTAAACGACCCATACATTGTTTGTTGACTTGCCGGAATTGGCTTTAGCTGCTAAAATGACATTTGAAGTATTCATAACTTTCTTATTTTAAGAGTGAAACAATCTGATTAGTGAATGAGATAGACTTCGATATAGCTGATGTCTATAAAACTGTCTGCAGCGAGTGCTTCCGCCTTGGCGCTTGCCTCAGAATGGCTGTCCGCCTCGATTTCATATTCGATATACTCGCCATCCTCTCCATTGATGACAACCTGATAGAGATTGCTTGACAATTCAACCTGTCTTGAACTTCTTTTACCGAAGTGATATTCTGAATTAAAAGTGGTGTGTACCATAATCTTGAAATTTTATTTGTTCGACTTAAAAGTGAAGCACCGAAGTGCTTTTGTAATTTTTACGTGCATACAAGGAGCAGCAAGGAGAAGGCATGTAAATGCAAGGGATAGACAAGATTATTTCATCCTTCAGGGCTTGAAAGATTTTGGAATGAGGCAAACCTGCCCCAAAAACTTTTGAAAAAATCTTAGGATAAGCGTGGAGCGCGACCCTTTCAGAATGCCGCTTGCGCTAACTTTGCAAAGGAAAAATCATAAGCATTACATTTGGTAAGTGCTTCACGTCGAACAAATAAAATGATTTGGTACGAAAGAACACCACTTCAGAATATTACTCCGGAATAATAAAAGAAGAAGACTGGTGATTTGAATTGTGCAATCTCTGTTGTCATCATAGGATGGGATGGCTACTTCTTCCATGATGAAATCGTGGCAGACAGATACCTATCTTTAAGGCAAGCAGAAAGGTGGATGTGCTTGTGGCTACAAAAATGAACATCAGCAGTATCGGAGTTCATTCACTAATGAGAGTGTGGAACGGATGAGAAAAGGCAAATATGAATACTTGTCATTTTGGTGGCGAACAAAAAGCCGATTCGTCCACAAACATTGCATGGGACGGTGGAACAAGCTACCAAGATAACAGCATAGGATAGATGCACAAAGTGCATACAAGGCGGTGCGCCACGCCTTACTCCTTTGAAAATCGGGATTGGCTACCTTTCGTTATTGACTCTCACGCCTGAGAGATTGCAAAAGCCAAAGGTGCGGAGAGCGAAGCGAAGGTGGTGCTGAAGGCGGAGCATACCGCAAAAAAAGAAAAGCCCTTGTCCTACGTTGGTTGGGCGCAAGACAAAGGCTTTATCTGGAAAGGCGGATTAGGAGGGGTTCCGCTTCAATATCTTCAAATTCATCACCTTGCTTCAACATAAAATTTATTCTCTTTGTAAAGAATCAAGGTCTTCCCAACAATGAAGTCTCTTTCTTTTATAGGTATTCGTTCTGACTGCTCCTTAAAGAAGAACTCATCATCATAGTCAAAGGTGACCATGTGTATTTTCCCATCTTTTATATAACAATTATTGATGTTTTTAGAAAAACTTACAATGTTGGCAATGACTTCACCTTCGGCGTTTAAAATAAGCCAGTGATAAAAATTTGTATCTAATCCTGTGGCATTCTTTGTCGTAGATAATAAGAAATAACAACCTTTTTGACAGGTAAATATATGAGGTGGATTTATTAGGTAAGTGGTTTATATCTTTTTGCAGATAAGTTGTTGGATTGCCACATTATTATTGGGTCTAAAAATTATTCCTTATAGAATTCAGTCCCGCATTCGTTGCATTTGTAGTTTTTGCGCTCTCGCTGGGGTATGACTAGGACAACGCCAACCGCCAATGAGATCAGTGATATAATAAGAAAGCTAACCGTAGCTGACTCTAGAGACTTCACACAGAATGGTAGGATAATGCAGACGATTCCGATGACAACCAAGAGAACGCCGATGATGACCGCCCACTTAGACAGCTTGGGCCTTACCTTGCCTAACGCTACGACATTCTGACTGCCGCAATTGGGGCACCATGGCAGTTGCTTCTCTCGCTTTTCGGTTATCTCCTTCAATATGCTCTGGGCTCGTTCCAAGTCCTTCTTGAACACCCTCACCTCAATCCCGGGATTAGGTCCGTAAGCGCCATAAGCGGGGTCGTTGAGCTCGTCGTGGAGCGATGAAGCTATACCAGCGTTGGCCAGCTTAGAAACAATTTCATCGGCCAGAATAGAGTTGTCGCACTTCGTTAAGCTAATGGTTTCTTCGTTCTTGTCCATATTTCGGTTGTTTTTATCATTGACAAATTTACGAAATTATCTGTAATTCGCAAGCAAATTAACTTTTTTTAGGTTCTTCAGCTAGTTAGATTCATGTTTGATTTCAGTTGATGAGATAGCAAAAATTCCATAATTTCCACCCAGTCAAAAATTTCTTTTGACTTTTGAATATACTTGTCAATATTTAAGTCATAACAAGGTATTAACGCAGATTCAACATTATTTGAAAAAGTACCTAAAGATGCAAAACTCATTTTAGATGGTTTTATATCTTTATTAGCATGAGTTTCATTGAAATTCGTATTTACACGCTTTGTTTTATTACTACACGATGTTCCAATAATACAGGCCAATATAAAAACAAAAATATCTTTAATCACTTTATTGTATCTCCATAATCAGTTTCCGCTTCTGCCTGTAAATATAAGCATATTACATTCAGATAATCGACAATTTCCTTATGTGTCAAATTTAGTGTTTTTATACAAGAGCAGAATTCCGTAATAACACCTTCTGGATTATAGTCCCCTCGGCTATTAAAGATGAATAATCGTCCCCCTTTGTATACAAAGATTCGTCTTGGAAAATGCGGTCCCATACCCTTGAAGGCATATATTCCATCTCCCCAAAGATAATTCTTAGGGGAGATAAGGTTTACAACATTTTTACTCGCATTTGTATTTTTATATTCATAGTTGTTTTCTATTTGTTCCGCTATACTGTCAGGTAAACACACGCTTTTAAATGAGTCCGAGCATTGGCCCTTAGATATGTAAGGAACAATGCTACAGATAAAGCATAATAGGATTTTATTGATTATCGTTATTTTCATTGTTATTTCTTAATTTACCTCACAAAGTTACACAATAAAAACGGCAATTCTCCGATTTTATTGCATTATCTCACCCCACCAACGCAAATTGGATACAAATCATGCTGTGGGAACTTCTCGCAGCCGATGTAGAGGGTGTCGAAGGCATCGGTGCCGTCGGTACGGTGTTCGAGAAGGTCTTCTTCGGACTCCGGCTGCTTCTCCATAGACTTGTTCTTGCGGAAGCCGTTGCGCCCTCGCTCCACTCCTGCTGACTGGATGGCGAGGATAAGGTCATCGTTGTTTTGGCGGTTGAAGTACGGCATCAGGCGTTGCTTCCCGGCAAAACCCTGGTTGATGAGAAGGTATTTCTCATCATGTCGCATCGGGTTGCCGAGGTACACGTCAATGACCTGCCATCCGTGACGCTCGAACTCATGGACTACCACCCAGTGGAAGTCCTGGTCGTTCACGGCATAGTTAGAACCGAGGGCGGTGGCATCGTAATAGTATATGACCGTCTTGTTAGGATGCGGAGCATAGTAAGTGCAGAAGTCGGCAACGAGCGCAGGGATTTTGCGCTCGAACTTCACATAGAACGATTTGAGGATATTCAGGCGGTTGGCACGTGGCTGACCGCACACAATCCAGTTGATATTAGCATTGTAGTCCATGCCAATGCAGAGAGGATAGGGTCGATGTCTGAGTCCGTGCGACAGTCGAGCGAGCTGTTGAGCGTAGAGAACTGGTTGTTGGCGTGGATGGTGTACAAATCCTGCTGCGCCTCCTTGATGATGCGGTCGTAGCCGAGTGAGTCGAGATAGTCAAAATCCGACGCATCATATTTGTGGTACTCCTGCATTGACGAGTAGAAGCCATCGTGCGAGATGCCAATCTTCTGACAGAGGATTGACGTCTGGAACGTCTTTGGCGTGAGGTCGCGCTTCATCTGTCGTATATACTCTTCACCGAGAAGCTGCAAGTTTTCGAGTGTAGAGTATTCCTTGTAGTAGACCGCTACCGAGCGCATCTTGTTAAGCGACTGGTCGAGCCATTTGAGGTAATTAGGCAGATAAGAAGGAATGGGCTTGCGCAGCTCTTTGAGTTGGGCAATGCGCTCCTTCGTTTGCCATATCTTGTAGATTGTGCCCTTTATGGTGTCAATCAGTTCTGTGTCCATCTTATCCTCGTAGTGCAGGAACCAAGAGCCTTTGGTGGTCTGCGGCATATCCGAAAGCACCATCATGCTATGGTTAAAGCTGTGGTGCCCAAAGTACGAGCGTATGCCACCATTGGCAGGCAGAGTCTCGTCCTTCAGCTTGTTATAATCAATGAACTTCGCCTCGTCGATGAGCAGCCACGACAGCGTGAGCGAGTTGGAAGAGCCTGGGCGGTCCTGGCTGATGATGATAGCCACCGAGCCATTATAGAACGTGATTACATGCTCATAGTCAGCCGGTTCGGTGATAGGCTTAGAAAACGACTTCGGCGGTTTTCTGCCTACCACATAATGCACGCCATTGATATAACCCCAACGCTTCCATGCTGCAAGCAGACCAGGGAGCGTGTTCGTCAAGCCATGCTTGAACGTAGGCACGACGATACCACCAGTGGAGCCAGGCATACGCTGCATGTTACGCAGCACGAAAGGCGAGGCAATAGAATCCGTCTTGCCGGTGCGTCGCCCGGCAACGATGACCGTAGTCTTCGCGCCGATGTATTGCGTCAGGAGCTGAGGTTTGTTGAAGTACACACGCTTAGAGTGTTGCTTCGCCTCGATGTCCCAAAGGGAAGTGTCAACTTTGTTCGTCATTGTCTTCAGGCTTAAAGATGTCATCAAGAACAAGATCCGCTTGTTCGTATTCGATATTCTCTGTGTCCGGATGCGAAGTGGTAAGCTCCTGGGTGAGCTTTCGGATGCGGTCGTCGATGTTAGGAACCGGCGTGATGCCCACAACACGCGGGTCCGTAGTCGGGAAAAACGGTTGGACGACAATCATGTGATATGGCACAGATTGCTCGTCCTCGATGTCGATACGGTTGAACTTCGCATAAGAAGTAGCAGCCTTCTCCATCGTCTTCGTGTCCTTACGCTTCTTCGCCATCTGGTACGTCTCCATAATCATCTCGTTATACCGCCAACGGTGGAAGTCGCGCGTACACTCCGAGAGATTCGGTAGCAGAGCCTTGACGATTTTCAAGTCAGCATACGCCGTGACTTGCGATAGTCCGTAGCGACTGCGCAGCTCGTCGACAAACTGACGATCCTTCATGTCAGGGTTGGCGATGGACCATGTGACCATATCCCTTAATCGAAGTAGATGTTCGATTTGGGAAACTGGATATTTACCTTCCAATTCCGATTGGGAGGTGTAAAGGTCCTGTTTGGCGATGTCGATGATGCTTAATTGTGACATTAAAGGAATTTTGAATTATTCATCATCCTCCATATCGAGGAGGTTGTTACGAGTGTTTTCAAGAGCGAGAGGAGAGCCGACGTAGGCGAGCTGCATCTCCTGATGCAACAGCTTGACACGAGAAGCAGCCTTTCCACGGTGGTAACGCTGCGAAACTGGCGTGCTTCGGTCTGCGATGTCACGGCGTAGTGTCTCAGGCGGTACGCCAAGAATGACAGCCATATCGCTTATTTTGAGGTAGATTGAAGCATACTGCTCAATCTGCGTGAGAACTTCTTCTGAATATACCATATTATTTTAATTGTTTGCACCAGCAGCGTTGATGCGCTGTTGGAATAGGTCGGTTAGCGGAACGGAATGGTTCTTTATAAGATCCATGACGGACGCATGAAGGGTGGTGAAGATGTCGGGCGAGGTGGAGATGAACGTGGACTCATGGCGGTTGCCTCGTGTGAGGTTTTGCGAGGTGACGACACTAATCTGTTCTCCTGACTCCGCTTGCACGAGAAGAATTTTAGAATGGTTGTCAGCGAGATAGGTACGCTTCATCGTCTGCGTGATGAACGCCCATAGCTTCAGTGTTTTGTTCGTAGCCTTATGGTCGAGAACAAGATTAAAGGCAGATATGTTGCCGGACTTCTCGATGAAGAAGAGCCTACGCAGGAACTCCTCAGAGATGGAGAACGAAGTCTGCCAAATCTCCGCTTTGCCGATCTGTCCTAAAATCCACTCCAGAACGTCCGCCACCTGAAGAGCATTGGAGAGATACGCCTGGTGTGGACATTCCGAGAGTGGTTTTAGGATGTCATCTATGTTGATGTTGCGCTTCACTACTTCTTGGATTTAGACTTGGATTTCGGCTTGGAAGGAGCGGCATCCTCAGGCTGCTCAGCTAATTGGTCAGTTGGCGACTGACCAATTTCAGTTTCCTTAGTCTGCTCCTCTTCGCTTTCGTTGGTTTCGGTATTTGCTGCACTTTCTGCCTTTGTTACATAATGGTCATAAGTGTCCCAATTTGCGTGCAACTTTTTATCGAGATTAATAAACTCGTCGAGCAACGGCTTGCGTTCTGCAGCCGGTACTTGCTTAGTAGAGTCCGACAACAAGCGTAGGCGCAAATGGAGTTCACGCATACGGTGAGTGATATCAAGGTTCTCGACATAGAGAGCCTGGATATCCTCAGGCAGCGAGTCGTGATCCGCACGCTTGCCTGCCTTAAAGTCTGTGACCTCGTTATGTTCATTAAATTCTGTTCGACTTGCCACGATAACATCCACTTGCTCCTGCATGATGTTCACCTCGTCGTGGGCTTCGACCTCACGGCGAGCTTTGAGGAAGGCACGTAGCTTGCCTTCGATGAACTCAGCCTTGCCCTTAGGATTGATGCTGAGATTACGATACATTATGGTGTTGTTGGTGAGTTGGAGAAGAAGGATTGCACCTTCGTCCCAGTCACGCTCAGCAGATGGCGTGTCGAGCCATTGCTGGAGCTTGTCTGTGAGATTGTTCATAATGATTACAATTTATTATTGATACCAGTAAAGAACACACAATTCTTGTGATGTTCGGTAAGCACATTGCGCATTGCTTTCAGCGTAGAGCCTGTAGTAACGAAGTCGTCGAATACGATGCAGTTAGGCTCTTTGGGGAGATTGTTCATGGTGAACACCGCCCCAATACGCTGCTTGGAATGGCAGAAAGCAACATCCTCGTAGAACGGGATGTTCAGCTGCTCAGCTATCAGCTCGCTGATGCGAGTGGCGAAGTTCTTGACGAGATGGCGACGTTTGGGAGTGGTGACGATACACCACGCCCCCGTGTTCAACTCCTCACCGAGGATGTCACGTATAAGTGGCGAGATGCTATCAGCGAAGAACGCCACCATACTATCGTCGCCTTTGATATCCGTCAGCGTTCTGCCATACAGCGACTTCTGCCATAGAGAGATGAAGAACGTGTCCGCCCGTCGAGTAAGCCGGACGCGTCGGGTGAAGTCGCACCGCGCTTCAACCGACTTATCCCACGCCTTGCGTTTCTCAATGGCGAAGATATCCTTCTGTTCATGCGTAGCATCCTTTGAGAACAGATCAAGCGGACCCGATAAGTCCGGCACGGAAATGTCATTCAAGAATTCCTGCATGTCTATCGGAGTCCGCTTGTCCATGGTCAACTATGATTATAACTTTACTCGCCGTTACGCTGCGCAATCAATGTCGCCGTCCTCAGTGGTGATGGTGCCAGTATAGAACGGAGCCGGACACTCGTCCGATGCCTCCACGTTGATAGTGGTGCCGGTGGTGCCAGTGGCACCCTGACCGAGATCCTGTGTGACGGTGGTCTTTGTAGTCCACTTGTCACAACCCACGACACGGTGCTTGCCCTTCATGTCCTCGACGATGAAGACGTTGTCGTTGTTATTGAGGTAAGCAGCTGCAGCCGATGCCGCCTCGCTTACCGATGGATGAACCGCAACGAGTTTGTTGAGCTGCGTCTGTGACGGCAGTTTACCCTGTGCCTCACTTGTGAGCTGCGACTTCTCAGGAAGGATGTCGATGTATTTCCATACAGCGTTTTCCTTCAACGTGAAGGAGCCGTCATAGACAGAAGAAGTGACACGTCCGACCTCGTTATGAGGAAGTTTAGGCCAAACAAGAATATCATTCTTGGATGTATAATAAACACGGCGACGCACACCAGGAAGTTCCGGTGTGCCCATCGCCCATGCAAGAGATTTTTGTACGTCTGTATTAGATGCTGCCATGATTACTATTGTTAAAGATTAGACTATAAGCCAGCCAGTTCAACGACCTTCAGGCGTCGCTTGTCGATAGACTCGAACTGTACACCGAAGAACATGGTGGCGATGTACGAGAGAAGGAACGCATCGAAACGTTCGACGTCAACCGATTCCACGTCGCCCATCTGGTCATATCCATAAAGCATATTGATTTTTGGCGAGATATGGATATACTTCGAGTCCGTCTTGTTAGCAAGCGGACAGAAGATGAGCTTGCCGTTAGAACCCTCGACAGTAGGCTGATTGTACTGCGTGTTATACGGAATACCGCTGTGTGTGAGCAGATACCCCTCGTTATACTTATCCACGAAGTCCTGCGAGCAGAACATGAAGAGAGTCTGCGAGCGAAGACGAGGATCGAGCGAGAACAGAATCTCCTTAGCCACGTCCACGGCGTTGGCAGAGGTGATGGCATCCGTCAGTTTGAGGTAATTGCCGTTCTCCTTAGCGAGAGCACCAGAAGTAACCTCCTTCTTTGTGATAGTGTCGAAGCCATCGAAAAGATCCTGGGTGGTAGTACCGCTTGCGTTGCGCACACCGCTCCAGATAGCATCATTGAGCTTTTCGGAGAGCGACTTGGCGATAAGTCCAAGCACCTCGCGAGCCGTAGGCACAGACTTCTGTCCGTCGCCCTTAGTGGCACCAGTGCCGAGGAGCGTAGAGATAGCCGAGTTAGGCTCGAACTTCGCGACCACCGAACCGAAGAACGTTTCAAGAGTTCGGAAGTCCAGCTGCAAGTTCACGTCCTCCGAGCGAGTTGGCGAGTAAGGAGCAAACTGTGCCGAAGCGTTGAGCGTGCCCACACTCTCCTTGTAGCGGATGCCAGGGCGACCGGTCATAAACTTAAGAGTCTCGTCGCAGCCGATAATCGGCAGACGAAGGAAGTCAGAACGCCACTTTCGAGCAGCATCCTTGTATTCTTGTAGGGTAAATTGTAGTTTTCCTGCCATGATATGGAGTTTTGAATTTTGATTTTTGAGTGTTGAATTATCGGCGATGCCGATTTGGAGTTATTCAATTTTGAATTATGATTAGTGAGGTATGGAGGCGAGGCTTATGGCAAGGAGTCAAAGAGAGCCTGAGCCGAGTTGGTGGTGTCGTAGAACTTCTCGATGTCAGACTTTTCTGTGTTGGTGCCACCGTCCTTCTTGTCATCAACAACCGTGTTTGTAGTGTCAGCAGGGAGCTTTTTCAGTTTCTCCTCCAAATCGCTGTTAGCCTTAGTCAGACGGTCAACGTCAGCAGAGAGATTGGTGATTTCCTTGTACTTCGCTGTGATGTCCGCCTCAATAGAGTCGAGCTGTGCCGTGGTAAGCGTAACCTTGTCGTCGTTAGCTTCCAGCGAGTCGCAAGCGAGAGTCTTGCAAATGTTAGAATAGGTCTTTTTCATTTTTTCTTCAGAAGATATGGTTGGAACAATTTTAATTGGTTTCTCTTGCGAGTGGAAAACAGAGGCACAAGCCTGCAGAATCCGTCTGAACGCCGTGATGTCTTCCGACTTCGTGTCGGTCAGCATCTTAGGAAGCGGTATGCCGTGAGCAGTAAAGTCCGCAGCAATAGCCTCCGTAAGAACTGGAGCCGACTCATCATCAAACTCCGTGAGTTCATCAACGAAGCCCCAAGCCAGTGCCTCCTGTGCCGTCAGCCATCCACCCATTTTCATGAGTTCAAGCAAGTCAGCAGATTTCTTCTTGCATCGTCCGGCATACATCTCTGCGACGTTGGCATCCAGCTTGTCAAGGTCAGATTTCTGCTTTTCCAGATTGTCGATGAGATTCTGCATATCCGTAGCGTTCAAGCTGCCCCACTCGAAGAACGACTGTGAGCACTGGTGCACGAGATACATAGCCGAGTGATCCATGGTGATGCGCTTTGCACCCATTGACGCGATGGTAGCGGCACTGGCGTTCATGCCCACAAAGTGGACGTGAACATTGCCGTGTCGCCTGAATGCAGATGATATTGAGAGAGCTGTGTTGAGCTGTCCGCCGAGAGAGTCGATGAGAACAGCAACCTCCTTGTCTGTGTTCTTGTTTAGGACGAAATCGACGTAGTCAGAATCGAAGTCCCAACCACCGACGTAGCCTTTAAGATGGAGATTGTATTTTGTCTTTGCCATGATTGTCAAAAATTGTTTGAAGGCAAAGATATATTATATAATAGTATTGGAGAAAGACAAAAAAAATGTATTTTTGCGATGTAAAACGATAAACTTATGGTGAGAGACATTGTAATCATATTGATAATTCTGATAGGCGGATATTTTTGTATTCGCAGATTTTATCATTTTGCATTAATTGCAATAGTATTTTTATTTGCACTATTTGGGCAATCACGCAGAAGTTATCGCAAACTGCGAATTATCTATTGGAAGAAGGTGGGGCGCAAAAACTGGACGAAGAAAAAAATAGCCTTTTCAAAAACTCAACCGATTTCGGCTGTATCTTTTGTAACATTGTAAACAAACAAAGAAAATGCTGATTATCAGCGTTTTAAGTTTTTGCGCAATGTTTCAACTGCATACAAAATGTTACAAAAAGGCATGAAAAAAGGCGCTCATCACGCCGTGCATGGCACAAGTGCCACTTTGTTTGTATAAGATATGGTGTATTTCGTAGCAGCCGAATCACCATCCACCTTGCCAGTGGAGTCGTCCACCTTGATGACAGGATAAGGTTTGTCAGCCGTGCCGATGAGATACTGCTTTCCATCCACTGTCTGGATGACGAAAGCAAGATGCTCATGAGCTGGCAGCTGCGAAGTAGTGGAGAAAGAGAGTTTCACCTTTTCCAAAGTATCGTTATTGTCAAACTGCGTCTCCATTTCACAAATTGCGTCCCCGATATGTGGCACAAGGAAAGTGTCAGCGAACACTCCGACAGGAGCATCCGCCAACGCTTTCTGGGTGATGCTTGCCATGAGCGACGAGGCAAGCACGTAATATATATTGATTATTCCGGGAAGACGTTGCATATTATTCTACAGTTTCTTCAGTTTCAACCTTGTTATTGCTACCGTTTTTTATCGTGCTGTTTTTTCGCTTGCATTGGTTAGTAAGATAATTCTTACGCAAGCGTTGGTATATTTTCGCGATGGAGTCCCAGCAAGTGCCGTCCTCCTTGATGCCCCGTTGTTCCATGTAGAGATAAATGAGGTCTTTCTGCTGTTTGCCAATCTTGCCGAAGTCGTGCAGGAACGTCCAGCAGTCTACATCAAATGAGTTCTTCACGTTCTCCAGCAGCGCACGTTTACCAGTGTCCGTGATATGGTTGTAAATACGAGGGTCGCGAGTCTTGGAATACGGAATACAAATTGCGACTTCATCCTCACGTTGCCTTGTAGGAACAGCAGAAACAGGCGGTTTGACAACAGCGAGCTTTATAAGCTTTGACTCGATGCTGCCGTTTCTTAGACGCACTGGTTCCGTGCCACTGTGCCGATGTACGAACCACTGGCGCAGATAAGAAGGCATTTTGATATAGATGTGATAGTCGCTCATAATACTTGTAAATTGATTACGAGCACAAAGATACTATAGTTTTGTGTAGGCTGTATGGAATGATGGAAACGTTTAAGATTTGTTATTTGATAGATAGGTAGATAAAAAAGTTGATTTTAGCTTGGGGGGTAATGAAAAAGATGTATATTTGCAAAATAAAGTTGAACTTAAAAATGTACGAGTATGAAAAAATGGATTTTGATGTTACTGGCCCTTGTATTGTGTGGAGTGACACAAGCTCAGAATGCAGAAGTAACCTTGAACAACGGCACCATTGTGAAAGGTGACATTGAGAAGTTTTCCTTTAATGTAGACAATTACCATGAGTTCAGAATCAAAAAAACTGATGGTGAGAAGGCAGACTTCGCATCTACTGATGTAAAAGAGATAAAATACTATAACAAGAAGGCTGGAGAATGGGAAAACTGGATTCCGATGGTTGCCCAAATGGGATTGAGCATGTCTTATAAAGAAAATCCGAAACTCTACAAAAATCCGGTATTCCTTCAGCCAGTTTATGAGGGGAAAAACATTTCCGCCTATATTCACTACATAAGCACAGCCACACATGTGAAATCGGGAAGTATTTACAGAATGGCTATCATGTTTTATTACAAAGCCAAGAATGAGGACTTTGCAAGAACCTATTATTTGAAGGATAATAGCATTGCAGGAATTGGTCAGAAGACTGTGCTAAAAATGTATTTTAAAGGTTATCCTCAGATAAAGGAAATACTCAAAGGTCTAAGTATGAAAGAGATTCGTAAAGACCCTGCGATATTAATCAAGAAACTTGATGAAGCATTGAAATAAAACACTCCTTACTTCGAATAAATTTCGGTTACACCATAAAAAGGTGGGCAGCCGGAGCGAGGCGATTGCCTCGTCCGGCTTCCACCTTTATCTGCGGAAGACGTAGCCATCCTCGAAGATGTAGTCCGAGATGAACAAATCCCTTGCAAACGCCTTGTAATCGAAGTAATATGAGAGATTGCCCATCATGCGCTCCAAATCATAGCACTCATTGACAATGTGTGTGGCGAAATCCTCTTCCGAATCATATTCGCCCTCATAACTATCTTCAAAATCCGAAATGCTGTCATCGCCAGTGGCGGAAACATAAGCCTTAAACGCTTTCTGTTTGTCATCATCCATTTGGATGAAAGCTATTATCTTGTCGAAAACTTCTTCATCCATACAGCTTTCTGAATACCACTCAGCAGGGAAGCACTGATAATCCTGAAACATAAGCTCCGGATCCTCCTCATCTGCGTGAAGCTGCTTGCATACATCGATAAACTCCTCGTAAGAGTCAAACGTGCGGAGATCGAGCCAGGCACCGAAGAGTGAGCCTTCATTGTACTTCTTGTATGTGCCACAGTAGATGGCTGGCTGATCCCAGAGATAATCAATGATATAGCTGCTGACACTCTCAAACTGCTCCTTCATGCTCTTGTGAGCCGACTTAGGTGATGTTAAAACCATTTCTTGCATAACTTAGAAATTTAAATTGTTAGACATTTAGATGCAGCCCTCGATATGAGGACTTTTTACGCTGCCTTACCCAGCGCAAGAAGAAGACATTTAAGGCAAGAGATAGCCGAATATTTTTTCACCTTTGGCGGAACGAGAATTTGGATCAGGAGCCACCGCACCCCAAAATCTTGAAAAAATATTCGAGCTAAGGCAGCGCCGTGCCCTTGCAGAATGTCGCTTGCGCTAACTTTGCACGCGGAAAAATCCCATGAACGAAGCCAGGGCTGCATGTCTGACAATTTGAATGTTATGCAGTAGAAATCCATCACCTATGTCCACAAGAGCGGAGCAGTAAAAAAGGAGTCAGCAATACCTCTTTCATTTGATTATCGACGGGTAAAGCCTGACATGTGGCACATACATCAAAGAAGAACAATGAGTGAAAGGCTCACAAGTGCCAGGCACGTTCTCTTTAAGCACGGTGACACTTACGATACCGCATGGAAAAAGCAAGCAGTAGCATAGGAGGAGAAGCCGGACTACAACTAAAAATAAGGATTTTCAGTACCTATTTCCCTTTTGGTATTTAGAAAGCATAATGAAATGTTACAAGAAGTTGTAAGAAATTACAAGATAAAAGTCTACCTAAATATATGACATACAGAAAGTTACATTAAGTTACAACAATTACAGCATTTCTCTTCTGAAAAATGAATGAGGGCAAAAATAATGAGGATTTCACCATATATATATAGTCAATGACTACCACTTTATACCTTTTGGAGCGTGTGATGGGCTACAAATTGATAGATAGATACAAGGCTTTTGCAAGATACCACTTCACTTTAGGCAGCATCGCAGAGGATGGCCATGTCTTCCGCAAAATAAAAACCGCCGAGACGATGCAATCGCCCCGGCAGTCCACCTGATTATGATACCTATTGAAAGGAAATATATTCGTAGTAAGCTACCGCTTATAAGAGTAAAAAGGTAAAAAAGTAAAAGGGTAAAAAGCCCTTAGAATGGCTCGTCGCTGTCGGACTGGTCAGGCGCAGTCCACAGACTGATGCCAAACGTCTCGCAAAGCAAGTCATAGTCAAAGCAGTAGGCACGTTGTGTCATAGTAAGTTTTGGAGGCGTGCTACCCATAGCAGCCCTGGTATGGTCGTACTGGATGATGCCCTTCTTATACACATCAAATCGCGCCACCTTTTCACCCAGGTAGGCACGGCTGTTCTGAAGATAGTATTTCAACGCATCCGTAGGTAGTACCTTCTCGTTAGCCTGTCGCCCCTCCTTGCGGTAGAGGTTGAAGATACGAGTCTTCTGAAGGAACAATACCGGACGTTCAGTCTGCCAAGTGGCATTGATGATATCCGTCTTGAACTTGCTACAATAGCGGATGAAGAAGTCGCCACCCTCAATCAGCTCACCGTCGCTTGCAAGATACTGCACCACGTTCCAGAAGTTGCCCAGTTCGCCGTTAGTCTTGCACTCACCGTTCTGCTTCTTTATCCCCTCGATGGTGACTTGCAGCATCTCATCGAAAGTCAGCGTAGGGATAATCTTTTGGAGCACCCGAAGCGCAGCCAACGGAACACACCAGTTGTTCATGATACGGTCCTCGCCCTTTTCGCCACCGAGAGCGTTGCCGACGATATTCTGCGTGTCATGGAACGCCGTCGACCACGTCTGTTCAAAGTGCTTGCGCTGTTTGAGTATTTCGAGCGTCAGGTGCGTCAGTCCCAGCGAGCGCATTTCAAGCAGCACCTTATAATTCTGCTTCTCCTTGTCCGAGAACTCACTTCGAGGGAACTGCAGGAAGACGAGTCGGGTAAAGAGAGCGATATCTGACGTCGGCATCTCCTGACCAGAGAGGATGATGCCGGAGTCAACGGCAGTCGTCTCCTTCTTCTTGTCAAGATCCATATTCATGCGAGTGCGACCGGTGCCGTCCCACAGACCCTTCAGGAATTCAATCATCTTCGGGTCGATATCGTTCTTGTACTCGTCAATATGAGCAAGGGCATTAGCCGACTGCGCCACCGTGTCGTTCAGAGCCGATGGCGTAGAGTTTTGGATATTCGGTGCCGTGTAGCTGATTGTGAACAGCGAAAGCAGCGTGTGGCCAAGCTCCGACTTGCCACTGCCTTTCGGACCGAACAGATTGAGAATAGGAAACCAGTGGTTGGCAGAAGTAGAAGTCACCACGTCGCGGAAGAGCGTGGCGAGATAGAAACAGAAGCCCACACGTCCGTTGTCCCCATAAACTTTGAACAGATGCTCTGTAAACTCCTTCAGAGTAACCGAAGAAAGATTGAGATGCACAAACTGCTTCTCAAAGGTAAAGAGCTTCGGGTCGTTCTTGTATATGGACGAGCTGGATGGCAGATAGAAGTTGCCCTTCTCCTTCAGTCGGACTATGCCAAATTCATCAGCCGGTATGAAGTGGCAGTCGTGGAAAACACCGTTGCCAAAAGCGTAGAATCCGGCACGTTGCCAACCCATTTGAGTAATTTCCGTTGCCGTCTCCGTTTTCTCATAAAGGTAAGACTTCAGCTTCGTCAGTTCCTTCTCAGTACCCTTCCAAATGAAGTTGCCCAAGCCCTCGATTTTCTGCTTGAACTTAGCGAGAGCGATAAGATCCTCCTGCTTCAGTTCCAAAATTTCCTCATGTTTCATCGCATTCTTTATTTTATATAGACGTTTCGGATTTGTCGTATCTTTTATGTGGAACAGCGGAACCATCGTGAAGTTCGACCACTCGTAGACACTGCCTTTCTCCGTTATGGACATGTAGCAGCCGTGGTCGATATAAAAGCCGTATTTGTGGTTTAGGTCATCCTCATCCTGCTCCTTATGCTTCTTGTCCTGCTCCTCACGCAGCTTTCGCTCCTTATCCACCGCCTGGAGCCATAACCGTCTGCCCTGGTAATACTTCGTGAGCTTACCGATATACATGGACACGCCCGTCTCATCATCAATCAGCGACAGTAGATAAGCAATCTTCTTGATAGTCAGGCGCTGCTCCTCCGTGGTGTTCGTCTGCGGAAACAGTTTGTCCGCCATCCAAAGAATGAAGTCCGTCTCCTCCGTGGCGTTGAAGATATTGGTGTTTTTGAAGAACGTGTCCGGATCCTGCTTCTTGTTCTCGTCCGTGTCCGAGATTTCCTTGATGCTGACAGATAGACCATTTTCCATAGCCAGTGTTCCTGCCTCCATGACGACTTGTATGCCATGGCCATAGGGCTCTCCGTTCTTGGGTGGGTCAGCATCCGGAAGGAAACACACCTTGCTTGCTATGCGCTTGATAGTAGAGAAATGCGTTTCGTTCCACGCCGATCCGAGCGCAGCCACCGTGTTGTATATGCCGATAGACTGTAGACGCATACAATCCGGTGCCCCCTCGACGAGAAACATCTTATCCTGCTTAGCTGCCGTCTTCCAAGCATCCTCGAGGCCGAAGAGTACCGTAGACTTATGGAAGATGAGCGAGTCCGAGCTGTTGAGGTATTTGGGCTGCTGCTCATCCATGCAGCGAGCGGTGAAGCCAATTACATGCCCGAAACGGTCATGTATCTGTATGACGATACGATTCTGGTAGAAGTCATAGCCACCACGATTGAGAAGTCCCAATTCCTTCAGGAAGTCCGCCTTTACTGGAAGCTGCTGCAGGGCGTGCCCATCAGCTGGTGCATATCCAATCTCTTTGAGAGTGCAGTAGTCCTTTCCCCAACGGTTGTAGGCATACGCCTGTGCCTCTTTCGACTGAAGGAACTGCTTGCGGTAGAAGTCGGCGACCTGCTTGTTGGCAATCCACAACGCTTCCTTATGCAGTCGCTTCTGCTTTGCCTCCGCTGATTCCTGCTCCTGCTCAATCTCCACGTTAGCCCTTTGTGCCAACGTCTTGACGGCTTCAATGAACGTCTTGTTCTCCACCTTTTCTATGAAATGGATGGCATCGCCACCTTCGCCACAGCCGAAGCACTTGAATCTGCCGGTCTGTGGAGAAACATAGAAAGAAGGCGTCTTCTCGTTGTGGAACGGACAGCAGCCGACATAGCGCGAGCCACACTTCCGTAGGTGGACGTGTTCGCCGATGAGCGCCACGATGTCTGTGCGCTCCAAGATGGTGTCGATGGTTTCTTGTCGTATCATAATATGGTGTTGAGTGGAAAATGCCCTGCCCATGTACGCTTCACAGCGGACTTAGGCAGGGACTTGTTGTTATTTAGAAGTATATTATTTCGCTTTCAGATTGCGTATATACTCACTTTTAAGAATGTACCATGAATGCCCTTCCTTATGTGCAGGGATGGCACCCCGATTGATGCGCTTGCGAATTGCTTGTTGTGAAGTGCCTAACAGTTCTGCGAGCTGCGCCACAGACCAGATTGTTTCCTCCGAATCGATGATCATCTGTTTCAGGTCAGCGATTGTAAGGCTTCTCGATTTGTTCTCTCCATTCGTATTCATGCTCTGTATTTTTAGTGATTTCCCTTTCATCCAATGAAACAGCAACAATTACAGCTACCTCTTCGTCATAACAAAAGTGGAAGTGTATGAAGATACCTCGGTCAATACCAAACGCTTGGTTGTAGTTGGATACCGTGCAGCGAACAGCGTGTGCCCGACTTCTCGGAAAGGAGGCATACTTCACATCCCCTTCATTGGTTTTCCGCACCCATTCGATGATGCTTGTGACTTTTTCTATTGTCATTTTTTTTTGTTCTAATAGTTTTACTTAGGCTCCAAGGTATGCGTGTTTGTCGGGTAACTCCTATAACTAACTAAAAGTTAAAATACGATTTTCTCTTCTATATGTTACAGAAAATGCTTATCTTTGTAGTGTTATTTAGAGGTAGTTTATTCACGAACAATACACATCCTCAGATTTTTTTAGCCTATCTTTTCATCGATGAATTGCGTCGGCAAAATTAGACGATTTGTAGCTAAGAATTTTTGGATTTCGCTTTTAATAGTGTCTATCTATCTACTATTTAACATTTCACGAGAGTACAGAAAGGTATAAGAAAGTACATGGTAATCGTGAAATGCAGAGATCTTTTAAATCATTGTTAGGTCTGAATAAACCTAATATAGACAGGTAGATAGATAAAATGCGTTACAAGTGCGTTACACGCTGAAAAAAGTCTATTTTCTTTCTACATGAAATTAAAGAATAATTCTTGTAAAGCAGTGATATGTCGCTGATTATGAGTGTTTTTCTTTTACGATACAGAGGAATTCCAAGCGGATCACTTGGATTCCAACGGAATCACTTTGTGACCCCATGCGGATCACATAGCACAAGAGAGGATATTGCTGATGCGATATCCTCATTTTTGTGTATATATGCGTACATAGTATGTATACGTTAAAAAACGTTCAAAGCTTAAATGCAACTTTTTTTCCTAACACTTAGCTTACTTATATATTATTCGGTTTTTGTTTACGTATCTTACGTATTAACATAAAAACGTCATTCATTTAGCTGTTTTCGTAACAAAATATCAGCTATTGAAGCAAAAAACTGTCGTAATATTTGCGTATTTTAATACATTATCTTACTTTTGTAACTGAAAACACAAATAAGCTTGTATATTGCTGTTGATTGTTGTAATATACGAACAAAGTGTAAGCAAGGATAGGAAAAACCGTTGTTGGATTGTAAATAAGAAAAAATCCTTCGGGTAAGAAGTTGTTTTAAGGTATCAACCAAACATTATATTATGGACGCAAAACAAGGATTGTATACCTCTGCCTACGAGCATGATGCGTGCGGCGTGGGAATGGTGGTGAACATACATGGAGGCAAGAGTCATGAGTTGGTGGATAACGCCCTGCGAGTGTTGGAGAACATGCAGCATCGTGGTGCCGAAACTCGTGACAAGACAGGTGACGGTGCTGGCATAATGGTGCAGATTCCGCACGAGTTTATTTTGCTGCAAGGCATTCCCGTGCCCGAAAAGGGACGTTACGGAACCGGCTTGGTGTTTCTTCCGCGAGAAGAGAATCTGCAGAATCAGATTCTGAACATCATGATAGAGGAAATCGAACGTGAAGGTCTGGAACTGATGCATCTGCGTAACGTGCCCGTCAACGAGGACGTACCGGGTGTGGCAGCACGCGAAGTGATGCCCGACATACGCCAGATGTTCGTGGCACCGATGCCCTCTCTCTCCACATCCTCTGAAGGGGAAGATGCTGTTTCGCTTGAGACCAGACTTTATAAGGTAAGAAAGCGCATCGAACGCAGAATCCTGCCGCTTGGCATCGATTCCTTCTATATCTGTTCTTTGTCTTCCAAGAACATTGTTTATAAAGGTATGCTTACGAGCGGACAGTTGCGCCGCTTCTATCAGGACCTTACCAATCCTTACTTCACTTCGGGACTGGCGCTGGTGCATAGCCGATTCTCCACCAATACATTCCCTAAATGGAAACTCGCCCAACCCTTCCGCTTGCTCTGTCATAACGGCGAAATAAACACCGTGCGAGGCAACCGTGCGTGGATGAAAGCACGTGAGAGCGTGCTCAGTTCGGGCGCTTTGGGCGACATCAAGGACATCCTGCCCATCGTGGAGGACGACATGAGCGACTCGGCTTCGCTGGACAACGTGTTCGAGTTTCTGATAATGAGCGGCATGAGTCTGCCTCAAGCCATGGCTATCCTTGTGCCCGAATCGTTCAACGACAAGAATCCTATATCCGAAGACCTCAAAGCTTTTTATGAGTATTATTCCATCTTGATGGAGCCGTGGGACGGTCCTGCTGCGCTTATGTTCTCGGACGGCCGTTATGCCGGCGGCATGCTCGACCGCAACGGTCTGCGTCCGTCACGCTATACTATCACAAAGAGCGGCATGATGGTGGTGGCAAGCGAGGTCGGAGTCATGGACTTCGAGCCGTCTGACGTCGTCAGCAAGGGACGTCTTGAGCCGGGAAAGATTCTGCTTATCGACACCGAAGAAGGCAAGATATATTATGACGGCGAGATAAAGGACCGTTTGGCTCATGAGCATCCTTATCGCCAGTGGCTCTCCACAGGACGCATTCAGCTGGAGAACCTCAGAAGCGGTCGTAAGGTAGCCAACTCCGTTACTGACTACGACACGAAGCTGCGTGCCTTCGGCTTCGGCGAAGAAGACATTGACCGCACCATTATACCTATGTGTACAAAGGGACAGGAGCCGGTGGCTGCTATGGGTAACGACACGCCACTCGCCGTACTGAGTGAGCGTCCGCAGCTGTTGTTCAATTATTTCCGTCAGCAGTTTGCGCAGGTCACCAACCCTGCCATCGACCCTATTCGTGAGGAACTGGTGATGTCGCTTACAGAATACATCGGACGTGTGGGTAGTGGCATTCTTACTCCCGACGAAAGCAACTGCAAGATGGTGCGTCTGCCACAACCCGTGCTCACCAATACCGAGTTAGACCTGCTTTGCAATATCCGCTATAAGGGATTCAACACCGTGAAGCTGCCTATGCTCTTCGATGTGGAGAAAGGCGAAAGCAGTCTGCGCAGCGCCTTGGACAATCTGTGCAAGAAGGCGGAGGAGAGCGTAGACGAGGGCGTCAACTATATCATTCTTACCGATCGTGACATCGACGGCAAGCATGCTGCCATACCGTCGCTTCTCGCTGTCAGCGCCGTCCACCATTATCTTATCTCCGTGGGCAAGCGTGTTCAGACAGCCATCATCGTGGAGAGCGGCGAGATAAGGGAGGTGATGCACGCCGCCTTGCTGCTCGGCTACGGAGCCAGCGCCATCTGCCCGTACATGACCTTCGCCATCATAGACCACCTTGTCTCTACGCATAAGATTCAGGAAGAATATCATACAGCCGAACAGAACTACATCAAGGCTGTGGACAAGGGTCTGAAGAAGATTATGTCAAAGATGGGCATCTCCACCATCCGTTCTTATCGTGGAGCCAAGATATTCGAGAGTATCGGTATATCAGAGGCATTGCTCAGAAAGCATTTCGGTACGGAGATAAGCACCATCGGCGGTATCGGTCTGAAGGATATCGCGAGAGAATACACCGAACTCAATCAGTCTGCTTTCTTCCCGTCTCCGGTGGAGAAAGCGGAGGAGAAGTATTTCCTTCCTAACAACGGTCTTTTCAGTTACAGGAAGGACGGCATAGAGCACGCATGGAACCCCGAAACCATAACGAAACTGCAGCTTGCCACACGCTTGGGCAGCTATAAGCAGTTTAAGGAGTGGGCTGCTATTGTTGACACTCACTCCGTCACGGGAGACACCGAGAAGGGTCAGCGCCCAATCTTCCTTCGCAATCTGCTCACCTTCAAGAAGGCTGCCACGCCTACACCACTTGACGAGGTGGAGCCGGTGGAGTGCATCGTACGCCACTTTGTCACCGGAGCCATGTCGTTCGGTGCGCTCAGCATCGAGGCGCATGAGGCTCTTGCCTTGGCAATGAATCGTCTTGGAGCACGAAGCAATACGGGTGAGGGCGGCGAAGACAATGTCCGTTACCACACGGAGGTGGACGGCGTGTCGCTCAGCAGCAAGACCAAGCAGATTGCTTCTGGACGTTTCGGCGTTACGGCTGAATATCTGGTCAATGCAGAGGAGCTGCAAATCAAGGTGGCGCAGGGTGCAAAGCCTGGTGAAGGCGGACAGTTGCCCGGCTTCAAGGTGAACAAGATCATTGCCAAGACGCGTAATGCCATCCCTGGAATCACGCTTATTTCGCCCCCGCCACATCACGACATCTATTCCATCGAAGACCTTGCCCAGCTTATCTTCGACCTCAAGAACATCAATCCTACAGCCGCAGTAAGCGTCAAGCTTGTGGCTGAGAGCGGTGTGGGCACCATTGCAGCAGGCGTAGCAAAGGCAAAGGCTGACCTCATCGTCATTTCCGGTGCCGAGGGCGGCACTGGAGCAAGCCCCGTATCGTCAATGCGATTTGCCGGTATATCGCCCGAGATAGGTCTGGCTGAGGCTCAGCATACGCTGGTGCTCAACGGTCTGCGCGATCAGGTTCGCCTTCAGACTGACGGACAGCTCAAGACGGCACGCGACGTCATCATCATGGCAATGCTCGGTGCAGACGAGTTCTCTTTCGGCACGCTGCCTCTCATCGTGCTCGGCTGTCTGATGATGCGCAAGTGCAACACCAATACGTGTCCCGTAGGTGTGGCGACGCAGGACGAAACCCTTCGTGCCAAGTTCCGCGGACGTGCCGAATACGTGGTCAACTTCTTCACGTTCCTTGCCCAGCAGACGCGCGAATATCTGTCTGAGCTTGGCGTAAGACATCTTAAGGACATCATCGGTCGCACGGACATGATAGAGGTTATCCCGCAGGACAAGTCGTCCAAGTTGGGAACCATCGACTTCAGCCGACTGCTCCATCGTCCTGATACGGAGAAGGCTCTCCATTGGGACCGTAGCGAATTTACGAAGGTGAGCGGCGTGAAGGACGAAGACATCATCTCTGCCTGCGCTAAAGCCATCGAGAACCAGGAGGAGGTGAATCTGGACTACGCCATCAAGAATACGGACCGTGCCGTCACCACCATGCTCTCTGGCGTCATTGCCAAGCGTTACGGCGAGGAGGGACTGCCCGATTCCACCATTAACATAAAGTTCAAGGGTTCGGCAGGTCAGAGTTTCGGAGCCTTCGCTGTCCGCGGCGTCAACGTCAGACTGGAAGGCGAGGCTAACGACTACTTCGCCAAGGGACTTTCCGGCGGACGTATCAGCATTCTGCCTCCGTCACGTACGAGTGCTGACTTCGTGGCTGAGGACAATATCATAGCCGGCAACACAGGACTGTACGGCGCCACCGGTGGCGAACTGTATGTCAACGGTAGGGTGGGCGAGCGCTTCGGCGTCCGCAACTCAGGAGCCACAGCCGTAGTGGAAGGCGCCGGCGACCATTGCTGCGAGTATATGACCGGCGGTCGTGTAGTGGTACTTGGACAGATAGGTCGCAATTTCGCCGCCGGTATGAGTGGAGGTCTGGCTTACGTCTGGGACCGTGAACACACATTCGATTATTTCTGCAATATGGATCAGGTGGAGATTTCGCTCGTCGAGGAAAGCTCGGCACGCAAGGAACTCCACGAACTCATCCGCCAGCACTACCTATATACGGGTTCTGCCTTGGCACGCCGCATGCTTGACGACTGGAACCACTATGTGGAGGACTTCATCCTTGTCACTCCTATCGAATACAAGCGTGTGCTCCAGGAGGAGAAGATGCGTCAGCTGGAAGAGAAGATCGCCAATATGCAACTAATAAATAACTAAGGAAGAGATGGGAAAACTAAAAGCTTTCATGGAAGTGCCCAGGCTGGAAGCTGGGTATCGTCCTTTACACGAAAGAATACATGACTTTGGCGAGGTGGAGCAGACTCTCAACTCGCGTGACCGTATGGCTCAGGCAAGCCGCTGCATGGACTGCGGCGTGCCCTTCTGCCATTGGGCTTGCCCGTTGGGCAATAAGGATTCGGAATGGAATGACGCTCTCTGCAAGGGCGACTGGGAACTGGCTTATCGTCTGCTCAATGCCACGAACGACTTTCCGGAATTCACAGGACGCATCTGTCCTGCGCTCTGCGAAAAGGCTTGCGTCCTGAATCTTACTGACCATGCCCCGGTCACCAACCGTGAGAACGAGGCTGCCATCACAGAGACAGCATGGCACGAGGACTATATCAAGCCAATGATATTCCCGCGCAACGGCAAGAGTGTTGCGGTCATAGGTGCCGGTCCTTCCGGACTTGTGGCAGCCAACCGTCTTAACCGTATGGGTTATGCCGTCACCGTCTTTGACAAGAACGAGGCTGCCGGCGGTCTGCTGCGTTACGGCATCCCCAACTTCAAGCTCTCAAAGAACATCATCGACCGTAGGCTTGACATCCTCATTCAGGAAGGCATACGGTTCGTATACAATACAGTCATCGAACCCGCTTCATTACCCGAAGGATTTGATGCCTACGTCCTTGCGACAGGAACGCCCGAGGCTCGTGACCTGAAGAACGTCCCCGGTCGTGAACTTAAAGGTGTGCACCTCGCCTTGGAATTGCTCTCGCAACAGAACCGCGTCCTCTCTGGTGTGGAGTATTCCAAGGACGAGCGTGTCACCTGCAAGGGCAAGGACGTTCTGGTCATCGGCGGTGGCGACACAGGTTCGGACTGCATCGGAACGGCGCATCGTCAGGGATGTAAGAGTGTCACGCAGATTGAGATTATGCCGCGCCCCGTGGAGGGTCCGGACGATCCGAAGAATCCGTGGCCCAATTATCCGCGCGTGCTCAAGACCACGTCCAGCCACGAAGAGGGATGTACGCGCCGCTGGAACATCAATACGCTGGAGTTTGTAGGCAAGAACGGTCAGCTGCGTGGCGTCCGCGTGCAGCCCATCGATTGGCAGCCGAATCCCGAGGGAGGCCGTCCCGTCATGGTTGAGGCTGGCGACCCGGAGGTGATAAAGTGCGAGGCATGTTTCCTTGCAATGGGATTCCTCAAACCTCAGCATCCTGACTATCCCGAGAACGTCTTCGTCTGCGGCGATGCCAAGAACGGAGCCTCTCTCGTGGTAAGGGCAATGGCAAGCGGACGCGACGCGGCGCATAAGGTGGACGCTTACCTGAAGTCGCATTGAATGAAGAAAAGGCTAACTTAGGAGGCTATGGCGTCTCGCCGTAGCCACGCACCCACATACACCAGCTGATAGAGTATGAGTCTCCCACAGATTACGCTCTAAGTTTGCAGAAGAATACGACGCAGTCGCATAAAC